>OGCH01000187.1_pt1 | contig 40111 bp, 39 predicted proteins | sample 1570111 | NCBI WGS metagenome assembly OGCH01 (sample SAMN03436243, study PRJEB24508) | hot springs metagenome | biome: Desert Springs; feature: Hot Springs; material: Water | place: USA: Great Boiling Spring, Nevada | collected 2008-12-01 | depth 0 m m | reverse complement strand
GCCTCATCCTAGCATCGGCTTACCGTCCACCGCACTCTACCCAGCAGCCACGCACCGCTCCTCGCTCTCGATTGGTTGCGGTGACACACGCTCCGTCACGGGGCGAGAACCAGCCGCACGTCCCCTAACTCGATCACGTCGCCGTAGCGGAGTCCCGTCGGCGCAGTGACTGGTTTCCCATTGACGCGCGTTCCATTGGTACTTTTGAGATCGGTGATCCACCATCGTCCCTGCTCCCAAGTCAACTGGGCATGCTCGGTCGAGACGAACGCGTCCTCCAGCCGCACCGTACACGAGGGATGACGCCCGATCACCGTGACCGGTTCCAACGGCAAGCGTGTGCCTGGCCGGAGACCGGTCGATCCAGGTGATTGCACGATCAAGTGGCCCGGCGGCCCTCCCTCCTCGCTACTGGTCACGGCAGCCGCGGCCAACTCCCGCAGCATGATCCGTGCCAAGAGAAAAATGAAGAAGTACAGCAAAAAGGCGAAGACGAGGCGCAGGAGCAAGACGAACCACTCGAACGGGAGTTGCGTCACCAACTCCATTCTCGACCATCACGCTCCCGGCAACGAGAACTCGAGAACGACCGTCCCGAGCGTCAGCCGATCACCGTGACGAAGGGAGGAACGGTCGACCGGCACTCCGTTCAGCAGCGTGCCATTCGTCGAGCCGAGATCGATGATCTGGAACACCCCTGCATCGAACTCGATCCGGGCATGACGGCGCGAGACGTCGAGTACCTCGAGCTGGATGTCGTTCTCCGGAGCGCGTCCGACCGTCGTGACACGCTTGCGGATCAAAAAGGTCTGGCCAGCCAACGGCCCTTGGACGACACGCAAGAAAGCGCGCGGAACATTCCCGGTATCCTGCAAAACGCGGTAGACCTCGGTTCGCTGCCACAGCTGTCGAGCCGCGAACTCGTCCGCTGGGAGCGAGGCGATTTTCGCCTCTACTTGAACCTGCCGACGAGGAACGGAAGGATCGGCGAGGATCCGCACCCGTACCTGATCGACGAATCCGTACTCCCGCTCGTCAGCGATATCCAGTAACCACTCCTCGAGCTGCAGCGACAACGAGTCGGCGAAGTCGGCGAATTGAACGAAATCCTCAGGATGCAGGCGGACAATATAGTCGTTGGGAACGATCGGCCCCTCAGGGCTCTCCAACCGCTGGCTCTCCATTGCTCGTTCCAGCCAGCGCGCGATCTCGGCCGGCTGGATCGTGGTCCGGAAGATCCGGCCGACGGTGCCTTCCATCAGCCGCTCGACGAAGTCCTCGAATTGCTGCAGCTTGCTCAGCATGCTCGCTCCGCCACCCTGTCCGAGTATACGCGGGCGATCACTCGCTCTCGGGTGCCGACTCCTGGCGCCAGCGCGGCGGTACTCGAGCTGCCTGGGTATCGCCCAAAAGACCTCCATGCGCCAGGTGTGCCATGAGCGGCCGGTCGATCCGCTCGTCAGCGAGTGCGAAGGGAACGATCAAATCGAAGACCGACGTCCGTCCATACATCTCACAACTTGCCAAGCCGAAAATAGGTACCGAATCGAGGTATGCCACCCAAAACATCGTTCCGGGATCGACCGGTGCACCGTGGACTGTCCGCTCCGCCCGGAGACGGCGCACTGCCCGCAAGAACGGATCGTCAGGGTCCAACATGATGGACCCCGCCGTCAAGACGAGTTCGATGCCGCCCGCTACCCAGTGCGCGATGCGCTGAGCGATCACGTTGGTGTCGTCCTCATCCAGTCGCTCGACCTCCTCCAAGCGAGCGCCAAAACGAGCCAGTTTCTGCCCTAAGACTCGACCAGCCACCTCGAGCGCGGCTGACCGCACCCGCACCCCAGCCAGCAGTGCCACTCGTTGACGCCGAAACGGTGCGACCCGAACGACAGATCGTCCGGCAAGCACTGCGAGCGCTCGCTCCAGGCGGTCGACGCGCACGAACAGCGATGGCGCTTTGGCAATGGCGATCACCTCGCCTTCCTCGGCGACCCGACCATCGAGGACGGTGGCCACGAGCGCACCACCGGTCCGCACCAGCCGCTGCAACGCCCGCTCGTCGACACGGACGAGTCCGAATTGTCCAGCCCGGATCGTCACTTGTCCCTGGTGCGGCGGATCGAGACGCGTTCCGGTCCCGGCTACCGCTCGGGCGATGCGCAGCGATGCCTCATGCTGCTCGATCTCGCCGACATCCGGAACCGCGATCGGAATGCGCAGTCCCGCGGGAACGCTCGCTTGGCTCAGGAATTCCTCCAAAGGGGTTCCACGGCGAAACTGCCGCCGACCATCGCTGGGCAGGATCAGATCCCGCCGCAAGACGGCACCCGTCGGAAGCGAATCTCGGCCCACGTGGTACCACGTCCGTCGCACGCTGTTCCCCCTCTGCTTCTCTGCAAGCATAGCCGAAGGCGGAATGAGTACACTGACCTGCACAGTGCTCGGTTCGGTCGAGCGCGAGAGGACACGCAGATGACGACCACCTTCGGTTATCGACTTCCGATGCTCTCGCCGTCGATCTTGAACGCCGATTTCGGTCACCTGGCTGCCGTGATCCGCGAACTGGATGAAGCCGGCGCTGACGCTATCCACCTCGACATCATGGACGGCCGTTTCGTTCCCAACATCAGCTTCGGCCTACCGATCGTCCGTGCCGTCCGTGACGCGACGACCTTACCCTTGGATGTCCACTTGATGATCGTCGAGCCGGAGCGGTACCTCGAAGCGTTCGCCCAGGCCGGTGCCAACGCTTTGACAGTCCATGTCGAAACCTGCCCACACCTCCACCGGACCATTCAAGCCATTCACGAACTCGGGCTTCTCGCCGGAGTAGCGCTCAATCCCGCGACCCCGCTCGCCGCGATCGAGGAGATTCTGCCCTTCGTCGATCTCGTACTGGTCATGACGGTCGATCCGGGCTTTGGTGGACAAGGCCTCATCCCCGCAGTCCTCGGGAAACTTCGGCGCTTGCGCCGGATGGTCGATGAACGAGGGTTCCGCTGCCTGCTCTCGGTCGACGGCGGCGTCAAACTCTCCAACCTGGAATCGGTCATCTCAGCTGGTGCCGATATCGTCGTGACCGGTTCCGTCCTCTTCACGGCCGAGGAACGGCCCGGCGAGATTCTCCGTCGTCTGCGCGAACGCGCGACGCAAGCCTATCGCACGCGATCCGTCCGGTAACCGGTCCATATCACGGTATGAACAGGCTCCAGCTAGCCAGTCGCTTTCCGTTGCTCTCGGACCGCGGCGACCCGCGCGATTTCACTGATGTCCGACCTGGGATCGTTACCACAACGTCTGGTATCTTGCGCAGAAAGGCTCGCCCGCCACCCTCTTGCCACAAGGTAGCCCCGCATGCTATACTGCGTGGTGCCGGTGGATCGGACACCGGCATCGGAAAAAGTGTCATGCGCCCGTAGCTCAGTGGATAGAGCGTTAGGTTGCGGACCTAAAGGTCGGGGGTTCGAGTCCCTCCGGGCGTACCGGTAGTATGCAGGGCTTCGGCCCTGCATCTGGCATGTGGAGGGGTGTCCGAGTGGTTTAAGGTGCCGCTCTCGAAAAGCGGTAGGCGTGACGAGCGCCTCGTGGGTTCGAATCCCACCCCCTCCGCCACTCTGAGTCAACCGAAGTTGTTCGCTCCTCGACACAGAGTCGAGGCTGAGCGTGTAGCAGGTATGACCCGCTTGCGGCCACCTCGGGGCGCCGCTCGGCTTTTTGACAGCCTTTTTCAGGAGACCGTCGAGAGTTACTCCACCCCTTGTCCAGCAGCCGAGCCGCTGGGTAGACTCTCTGCGGAAACACGATCGCGCTCCGCGCACGGAAGGGTCGCATAGTGGCCGAGTGCGCACGGCTGGAAACCGTGTGGGGGCGCAAGCCCCTCGTGGGTTCGAATCCCACCCCTTCCGCTGAACGTCAGCTACACAAACGAGGGCCGGCGATCCTTCCCGGCCCTCTCTCTTTGCTCGTACTTCCCTGCCTCAGTACGCGCGTGCCCAAATGACCTGATATTTCCCCGGTGCGCCGCACACCAGGCACGGCTCCAGCTCAGCCGGTTGCTCGAACGGAATGCACCGCACCGTAGCCTTCGTCTCCGCCTTCACGCGGGCTTCGCACGCTGGATCCCCGCACCAGAATGCTCGGTTGAAGCCCGCGTTCGTCGCCACCCGTTCCTTGAGCATCTCGTAATCACGGACGTCTTCCGTGTACCGTTCCAGCATCGCGCGCGCCGCACGGAACAGACTCGCCTGGATCGACTCCAGTTCGCTCTGGACCGCATCCACGAGGTTGGTGATGGGTACCGCCTGTCGCTGCCCGAGCACGTCGCGGCGCACGAGCGTCACTTGATCGCTCGCCACATCGCGCGGACCGATCTCCAACCGGATGGGAACGCCCTTGAGATCCCAATCGTTGAACTTCCAGCCAGGCGTCTTGTCGTCCCGCAAGTCAGCATGGACCCGCACGGCACGGCGCAGCATGGCCCGCACGCGATCGACTGTCTCCTCGACCTGCCGTCGCTCCTCGTCCTTGCGCCAGATGGGAACGATGACGACCTGAATCGGCGCCACACGCGGCGGGAGCTTCAGCCCGCGATCGTCCCCGTGCACCATGACCATGGCACCGATCGTCCGATGCGAGAGCCCCCAGCTCGTATTGAAGGCATAGCGACGTTTGCCTTCGCGATCCAAGAAGGTAATATCGAACACTTTCCCGAAATGATCGCCGAGATTGTGTGACGTCGCCGACTGCAGCGCCCAGTGCTTCCCACCCATCATCGCTTCGATGGTGTACGTGCGGAGGGCCCCCGCGAACTTCTCCGATTCCGTCTTCTGACCCGGGATCACCGGGATAGCCAACTCCGACTCGACGAAGTCGCGGTACACCTCGAGCATCAAGCGAGCACGTTCTTCTGCCTCTTCGAGCGTCGCATGGACCGTATGCCCCTCCTGCCACAGGAACTCCAGCGTACGCAAGAAGGCCCGCGGTCGCTCCTCCCAGCGCACCACGCTGCACCACTGGTTGATGAGGATCGGCAGGTCACGATACGACTGGACCCAGCGAGCGAACATGGGGCAGATGATCGACTCGGAGGTCGGGCGAACCGCGAGCCATTCCTCGAGTTCCTTGTCTCCGCCGCGGGTTACCCAGGCGACTTCGGGCGCGAACCCCTGAATATGTTCGGCCTCCCGCTCCAGGAAACTCTTGGGAATGAACAAGGGAAAATAAGCGTTCTGCACCCCAGTCGCCTTGATACGGCGATCGAGCTCGGCTTGCATGTTTTCCCAAAGCGCGAACCCGTAGGGCCGAATCACCCTGGTGCCGCGGACGGGCGATTCGTCGGCCAATTCTGCCTTCTGGATCACCTCGACGTACCAGCGGTCGAAATCGTCTTCCTGCTCGATCAGCTCTTCGACGTACTTGCGATCCGTCGTCATCGTCCGCTCTCCCTCGCGCGGCCGATCGTTACCGCGCAGTCGTCGTCACCCGTCCTCGCGTAGAATGCGCAGGGGCCACGTCGAGCAGCGAAAACCCGTCCCTCTCGACGTGAGTATACCCACGTGGCCGCATGCTGCGATCGAGGAGGATCGCCACTATGGCAGAGAGACCGCTCAGCCGAATCGGCGTTCTTACCGGCGGAGGCGATGCCCCTGGACTCAATGCCGCGTTGCGAGCCGTCGTCAAGACGGCCATCTTGCGCTACGGTTGGACAGTGATCGGCTTCGAAGATGGGTACGAGGGCGCGATCCTCGGTCGCGCTCGGCAACTCAGCCTCGACGATGTCCGCGGCTTGCTCGTACGGGGTGGAACGATCCTCGGCGCTTCCAACCGTGCCAACCCGTTCTTCTTCGCGCATCCTGAACAAGGCGACACCGAGCCACGTGACCATAGCCGGACCCTGCTCGCAACGCTGGACCGCCTCGGCATCGACGCCTTGATCGTCATCGGCGGCGAAGGGAGCCTGTCCATCGCGCATCGGCTCAACCAGATGGGACTTCGTGTCATCGGCGTCCCCAAAACGATCGACAACGACGTCCGAGGGACGCTCCAGACGATCGGCTTCGATACCGCTGTCACCACCGCCACCGAGGCGATCGATCGCCTGCATACGACCGCCGAAAGTCACCATCGCGTCATGCTCGTGGAACTCATGGGACGAGATGCCGGGTGGATCGCGCTGTCCGCTGGAGTCGCCGGTGGAGCCGATGTGATCCTGATTCCCGAAATCCCCTTCGTCCTCGACCGCATTGTCGAGGTGATACGAGGACGACGGCAACGCAGGCGTTCCTTCACCATCGTCGCTGTCGCAGAAGGTGCTCGGCCGCTCGGTGGCGAAGGTGTCTTCGAACGCACTGGCCCGCTCCCCTACCAGCGAAAGTACGGTGGCATTTCGCTCGTTCTCCAACAACAGTTGAGTCACGTCTTGCCGACCGAAGTTCGCGCAGTCGTTCTCGGTCATCTCCAGCGCGGAGGTACGCCGACACCGACCGACCGCGCGTTGGCGACTGCACTCGGCTCCGCAGCAGTCGATGCGCTCGCCGACCATGACGATGGCGTCATGGTCGCCATTCGCGCGCACCCTGCCGGGCAAGCGACCTGGGGCATCGCACGAGTTCCGTTGGCCGAGGTCGCACGTGGTCCACGGCTCGTCCCTCTCGACCATCCCCTCGTTCAGGCAGCGCGTGGAATCGGAATCAGTTTTGCGCAACAGGACGAGGAGTGAGCGCGTGAGCGACAGGCCTCTCCCGACCGGGAAGCTTCCTCCCGAACTTCTGGCTGAATTTCTCGGGCATCTTTCTCCGGATCCGAGCGTCCTGCTCGGTCCTGGTATCGGTCACGATGCCGCGGTCATTCAGATCGATACTATCCGGCTGGTGTTCAAGAGCGACCCGATCACCTTCGCGACCGAAGCGATCGGCTGGTATGCGCTCAACGTCAACGCCAACGACGTCGCCTGCCTCGGTGCTCGCCCGCGCTGGTTTCTCGCGACTGTCCTCCTCCCCGAAGGAACGACAGCTCACGACGCGCGACTCATCCTCGACGACCTCGCTCGCGCCGCCGAGCGACTCGGAGTCAGCTTGGTCGGTGGTCATACAGAAATCACGGTCGGACTCGATCGGCCCATTGTCGCTGGCACGATGATCGGAGAACTCACGACCGACTACGTTCTGTCACCGTCCCGCGTGCGACCAGGCGACGCGCTTCTCTTGGTGCGCGGCATCGCCATCGAAGGGACTGCTCTCCTCGCACGCGAGTGCCGCCAGACGCTCGAGCGGCTGCTCCCCCAGGATCTCCTCGCCCGCTGCCGCCGATTTTTGTACGAGCCAGGCATCAGCATCGTTCCCGCCGCGACTCTCCTGCTCGAGAGACTCGGCGAGGATCTCCGTTACTTGCATGATCCGACGGAAGGTGGGCTCGCCACCGGCCTCCACGAGGTCGCTGTTGCCTGCGGTACCGGCCTCGCCGTCTCGGAGGGGGCGATCCTCGTCTATCCGGAAACCCGCGCCGTGTGCACCGCGCTCGGTTTGGATCCGCTCGGCCTCATCGCTTCTGGAGCGCTCCTCGCTGTCGTCGCGCCGGAAAGCGTCGAGCGCGCGCTCGACGCTCTGGCGCAGCACGATATCCCTGCGACGCACCTCGGCTGGCTCGACCCTGATCCCAGTCGTCGTGTCCTAACGGGGTCGACTGGCGAGCGACCACTTCCCGTCTTTCAGGTCGACGAGGTCGCGCGCCTGTTCGCGAGCGGTGGCTGTGCCTAGGGTCGCTTGGGCATCGCACTGAGCGCTCGATACGCTGGACGCGGAGACCAGTCAGGGTTGAGCACCGACCACGGTCCTTTCTCGTCTTCTGGCCCGACGATCGTCGAGAAGTTGAGGTTCCACACGAACATACCAGTGACCCACGGCCAGCGCGTGCGGGCAATCTCGAAGGCTCGGACGAGATACTCGGCTTGCTGCTCCTCGCTGACGTACTGACCGTACTCGTAACCAGGGGCCGGATTTTTCGTCGTCCAACCGAACTCAGTAATCCAGACCGGTCGCCGATCGCCGTGCCGTTCCATCACGGCCCGCAGTTGCTCGACACGACGGAAATAAAAGCTCGGATGGTCGCGCCAACCCGGACCCGGACCCGGTCGCTCTGGCCACAGCGTATCGGGCGGATTGAGCGTCGCATTGGCATGCGCGCCGAGTACGTCGAAGTACCGAGTACAGGATCCACCATCCAGTGCATAGAACGCCTCGAGATAGGCGACGTCGTCCATGGCGATGGCGGGATCGTTGACACCAGTCGGGGTGAGCCCACCGAAGACGACGAGCGCTTCGGGATCTCCCGCCTTCACTCCCTCGTACCCAGCGCGGAGCACTGCGCAGTACGGCTCCACCCGAACAGGACCATGGAGCTCATGAGCCAAGTTCTGCTCGTTCCAAATCTCCCAAGCGTGGATGCGGCCGCGGTACCGCGAGGCCAATCGCCGCATCGCCTCGCGGAAGGTCGCTGGATCCGCGACGATTCCCCCATCCGCTGCACGCGCCCACTCCGGTGCGGCAACGACCGAAGCCAGTATCGACAAGCCGGCTGCTTCGTACACCGGCAGAACCCGGTCGATCGGGCGGAAATCCCACTCTCCGGGCCGCGGCTCGAGCGACTCCCAGCGCACCTGAAAGCGCACCCACTGAAACCCGGCCTGGCGTACCATCTCGGCAGTACGCTGGTTGAAGACCGCCCCATCTTCGTCTCCACGCCAGGCGACATTGAAGCCATACGCGAATCCGCTCGCTGCCCTACTTCTCGGCGGCGCTTGGCTCGCTTCGAGCACCGGCGTACCGACCACGCCAGTCTCTTGCGATGGAGTCGGTACGGAGCCGAGCAACGTCGATCCAGTCGGGGTCACCGTCGGGTAAACGGCCGGACCTCGACAACCTATCAGCACGAGCATCGTGACGATTGCGACGCACACGAGGGTCCTTCGTCCGCTCACGGTTTCCCCCTCGGATCAGCACCAGCCATCGCGGTTCTCCTCCTTCGCCACCCCGGCTCCCGTTCTACTGCGCGTTCATGCGAGCGACCCGGCAAACGCCACGTCGACTTCTAGCTGGTATGCGCTTCCGAACAAGTTCGGAAACGTATTGCTTGACAAAGTCGATGCCCGGGCGTATAGTGGATGCGGTTCCGGAACGTCTGCGCGGCGAGCGGAACCATTCCGAGTTCGCAGACATCCTCCCTCCCCTGCCACACCCATCCCCCACCTCACCGTGCGGGCGTCGGTCAGTTCCGGCGCCCGCTGATGTATGCTGTTAGCAGCGACCACGAGGAAGACGGGACCGATCATGGGAAGACGGCACGAATACCCAGAACTCACTGTGCTCGAGGCGGAAGCGATCGGCCAACCGGGCCAAAGGCGTTTCCGCCTCATCGCCGGCGTCGGTTTGGATCTCGTCTCGCTCTGGATGGAAAAAGAGCAACTCCAAGCCCTCGGTCTCGCCATCGAGCAGCTGTTCGAGCAGCTGCGGCTGGCAGGGCTCGTGCGCTCCCGCATCTCCGAACAGCCCGCTGCCCGCACGGCGCCGCTTCCCCCCGATCTCCCCGAATACGTCGTTGGGAAAATGGCCATCGGGTACGATGAGGAGCGCCAGCGCATCGCGATCTTCGCGCACGATATCGAGCAAGACGAGGACGACGACCCGGTGTTCGCCGGACGCGCGAGCTTGCCAGCAGCGAAGGCGCTCGCACGCCAGATCGCCCAGGTCATCGCAGCAGGACGTCCGCGTTGCCCACGCTGCGGCGCCGTCATCGGGCCGGAGGGACACGTCTGCCCACACGACAATGGCCATCTCCCCCTCGAGTGAGGCTCACCAGCCGAGTGCGTAGCCTTCCGCGCGCGGATCGGAAGCTCCGGAGAGCACCCCATCGTCTCCGATCATGATCAGGTGGGCATGGCCCATCAACGAAGACCAGCGTTCGACCGTCTCGACGCGATGTCCCCGCCGAGCCAATTCGCTCGCCGCTCGCTCCGCCAGGTCCGGTTCCAAGTAGACCGTCTCCCCTGCTTCTCCCGGCTCGCGGCGAGAAACCCAGCGGGCAACCTCGATCGCCTCCTGTGGTTCGAAGCCGAAGTCCACGAGCCCGCTCACCAGTTGCAGGTGGATGACCGGCTGGCTATGGCCACCCATTGTCCCGAACACCACCCACGGGCGTCCGTCACGCAACAACATCCCGGGGATCAGGGTATGCAACGGCCGCTTGCCCGGCATGAGCGCATTCGGCGATCCCTCATCCAGCACGAAACATGCGCCACGGTTGTGCAGGACGATGCCCGCGGCGACCAGGCCGCTCCCGAATGACTGATAAATACTCTGAATCAGAGACACCGCTCGCCCGTCGCGATCGACGACACAAAGGTAGATCGTATCCGAGTCCCACTGCGGCGGCGGGGGAACGCTCGCCTGATCCGGGTCGATGCGCCTCCGCAGTTCAGCCGCGTACGCTTTGCTGAGCAGGCGAGCGATGGGGACATCGACGAAAGCTGGGTCGCCGAGATAACGATCGCGGTCCGCAAATGCGAGCTTCTTCGCCTCGAGCATCAGATGCAAGAGTCGAGGCGATCCCCACTCGTCCGCACCGATCGGAAAGCCTTCGACGATATTCAGAAGCTGAAGCGCGGTCACACCTTGCGTATTGGGCGGCAATTCGATCACCTCGACGCCTCGATACGTGCTGCGCAACGGCTCCACCCACTCGGAACGATGAGCAGCCAGGTCGTCCAATGTCATCGCTCCACCAGCGCTCCGGAGGACCGCGACGATCGTCTCGGCGATCGGTCCGAGGTAGAACGCCTCCGGACCATGCTCGGCGATCAGGCGAAGGCTCACTGCCAATTCCGGTTGGCGCAGCAACTGCCCCGAGCGCGGCGGGCGACCGCCTGGCAAGAACTGGCGGGTAGCCGCTTCCTGACGCCGAAAGATCTCCTCCTCAGCCGCGATGGCTCGTGCCAGCAGCGGACTGACCGGGAACCCTTCTTCCGCATAACGAAGAGCTGGTGCCAGGAGCGCTGCGAGGTCGCGCGTCCCATAGCGTGCCAAAACCGTTGCCCACGCATCGACTGCTCCGGGAACCGTCACACCCCACGGGCCCTTCGCCGGCACCTCGCGGAACCCGCGATCGCGTAAGGCTGCAAGACTGATGCCTTGCGGTGCGCGCCCGCTCCCATTCAGGCCAACCAACCGTTGCTCCCGCGGTTCCCAGATGAGGAAAAAGGCATCGCCGCCGAGCGAGCACATGTGGGGATAGACCACCGTCAACACGGCGTTCGCGGCCACGGCCGCATCGACTGCGTTTCCACCATCTTGCAAGACGCGCAGACCAGCGAGCGTCGCGAGATAGTGCGGTGTCGCCACCATTCCTTCCGTCGCTCGGGTGGTCGGTCGCCCGGTAACTACCTTCCTCACCACACACCCCCTCCTGGAGCCTGTCTTCCGCCGCGCATCCTAGCATCTCGGGGACAGGCGCCCAACGTGATACGATTCGCCACCGGCGTGGAGTTCGGCGAGGTGCCCTGCTATGATCGATGTCTGTCTTCTCGGCACCGGTGGGATGATGCCACTTCCGGAGCGCTGGCTGTCCGCTCTCCTCGTCCGGTGCGAAGGGCATGTTGTCCTCCTCGATTGCGGTGAGGGCACACAGATATCCTGGCGATACACCGGATGGAGCTTCCGCGATCTCGATGCGATCGTTTTTACGCACTTGCACGCCGATCATGTCGCTGGTCTCCCGGGTATCCTGTACGCTCTCGCCTTCGCCGATCGTCAAGAACCGGTGCGCATCATCGGCCCTGTCGGCACCGCGCAGGTGGTCGCTGCACTGCGGAGCATCGTACCGACCCTCCCGTTTCCTGTCGAAACACTGGAACTCTCCGGTACCAGCGACCTCGAACTTCCTGGTGGACTCCTCTTGCGCGCCCTGCCGGTCCGGCACCGGATCCCATGCTTCGCGTACACACTGCACCGTCCACGGGGTCGTCGGTTCGACCCGCAGCGAGCGCAGGCGCTCGGTATCCCGATCACGCTCTGGCATCACCTGCAGCGTGGAGAAACGGTCGAGTTCGCGGGACAGCTCCTGACCCCTGATCTCGTGCTCGGCCCGCCGCGACGCGGTATCACCGTCGCCTTCGTGACCGATACCCGACCCACCCCAGAGCTTCCCAGGTTCGTCGCTGGAGCGGACCTCCTGGTCTGCGAAGGGATGTACGGCGACACCGCTCTGCTGCCACGAGCGATCGAGCGTGGACATATGCTGATGCAAGAGGCAGCGGAATTGGCCCGTGCTGCCGGCGTCGAGCGCCTCTGGCTCACCCATTTCAGTCCTTCGCTGACCGATCCCGAAGCCTGGTTACCCGCGATTCGCGCGATTTTCCCCGCGAGCGAGATCGGCCCCGTGCACCGGACGGTGACGCTGCGTTACCGGGACGAGTGAGACGAGCCACGAGCATCGCGCAAGGAGCGCGCCTGCTCCCTCTCATCGCATCTGCTCGGGCGGATCACCACTTCCTCCAGGATAGTTTTGCTATACTCGCTCGGAGCATCTTGCGTCAACGGTTGAGCCACGGAGGCTGCAGGTGTGACCCCCGGTTCACGCCAAGGGCGACTGCGCTTCCGCCACTCGGAACGATCTCCGCGCCCTGCTTCGGGCGACGAGATCACCGCATCAGCGAGAAGTCCACCTGGCGGTCAGGCGATCCGCTCGGCCCTTCTCGAGCGTCTACCGGAGAGACCAACAGGATCGTGCACCGATGGGACGAGAGAGGTGGGAGAGCAGCATGCGCATGACACGACGGGCGCTGTTGTCCGCTGCAGTAGTGATGAGTCTCGCCGCTTGCCGGAGAGCCGGACAACCGGGTGTCACCACCGTGACGGTCGAGCTGGGTGAGTATTTCATCAAAGTCGACAAAACCGAAGTCCCGGCAGGGAAAGTCCGCTTCGTCGCCAAGAACGTCGGCCAGATGGAGCACGAGCTGATCGTCCTCCGCACCGACTTGCCGGCTGATCGTCTTCCCTACAACGAAGCGGAACAGACGGCCGAGGAGGAACAAGCAGGCGAAGTGCTCGGAGAGATCGAGCCGGAGGATTTACCTCCTGGCAAGACGGCGGAGATGACACTCGACCTGACCGCTGGCCATTACGTACTCTTATGCAATATCCCGACGCACTACAAGCTGGGGATGTATCTCGACTTTCGCGCCCGGTGAACGACGCTCGGCCCGGGACAGAGTGGCTCCCTCCCGGGCCGAGCGTAGCTCTCCACTGTGTCAATTGGCTCTTCCGCGGATCAGTTGGAACAACAAGGGATCGCTGCGAAACGCCTCGTCCAGCAATTCCAGGCGCCGGATCTCCTCACCGAGGAAAAGGTCGCGTCCGAGCACATCGGTCACCAGGATCTCTACAGCGGTGAACACTTCGTTCGCCATCGGTGAGACATCGGACGGGAGAATCGCGACGATCCGCTCCAACCGTTCGCTCAGGCGCTGGCGTATGCTACCCTGCTGCTGGTCAGCCACGGGGCAATCCAAGAGAAGTTCCAAATCGTAGAGGGCGCAGATGAGCGGCGTGAGACGCTCCAGGACGACGAGCGCGCCGGGAGAGAGTACTGACACGAGGACATCCCGATAGGTTGGCATCGTTCGATCCCGTTTCCCACTTCTGTCGACCACTGGAACGCTGGTCGAAGTCGCCCCTCGCTGTGCTCCGCCGCTCGCTGCTCGATCGTCCGCGGCACGACGAGTGCACCCGAGGCGCACACCGAGCCGACCACTGATCGCACCAGTATACAACCCGAAGATCGTTCTCTGATCCCTGACAACCTCACCGGTATAATCCCGCGTAAAAGGCCGTCGGCGCGACGACTCTGCTGCGTGACGCCGACCTGTCAGTCGACCTTCTTCGCGATCACCGAGTGCTCTGCCATGATCCTCCCTTACCGGAGACCCGGGGACGCCTCCGCCGATCCTCGGGACGTCGTTTCCTGATCGAGTCCGAAGTGACGGATGATTTCCGACTCTTCCGCACTCCCCTCTCTATCGCCTGCAGTTGGGAACGCTGAAGGGCACCGTCAACTCAGTCTATTTCGAGGTTCGGTAGCGATCAACAACACGAAGAGCGGTCTACCGAGGGCCAGAACCCTAATTCCCGATACCGACGTGGCACGGCAGTATCCTCCCACTCCGGCGCTCCCTGTAGTCGTTCAGCGGTTGCTGTCCACGGACGACCAAGCCCACCATGAGGAGGAGAGTCCGGTGCGGAGAATCCACAAGACATTCAGCCGCAGCTCGATGCGCCGCGACGACCCGACGCGCATCGACGGGTCGTTCGAAACTCGAGGAGGCACATCGACCCGAAAGAGATCGTAGATCGGCACGAGCAACTCCAATGTACGCCCGAGCGATCCACCTCTGGATCAGCGATCTCCCGCTTCATCTCGCTACAGCTTTCTCCGATCCAGTGATACCAGTACAGCCGAACGTCGCGACCGTCAGCGCGGTCACCAACTCGATGAGGACGCCGAGCCGCATGATACTCGGCCGAGCTGCCCTCGCTCAGTCGCTCTACCCGAGCAGGACCGGCAGCGCCAGGCGTGCCATTCGGCACAGCCAAGGGTTCGCGCCACCCTCGACGACACGGGCAAAACGCGACCCCACGGTAGCTGATCGGCTCACCGCACCACGCACAGGACGCTACCGATATCACAGACTGTTCCAGACCAGAGTAGCCGGGCATGCAAACCGTCACGTCGTACGGCGCCCGCGTCTTCGCGCCATCGATGTAGGAGGACACTTCACGACCCGCGTGCCTCCGTCCATCGAGTAACGGGAGCGAGCTGGTCCCCGGCGGACGGTGTCCTCCGCTCAGGGTGTCAAGCGGAAGAAGGTCGTCACGTAGCGATCTGCTAGGAAGGGATCGTCATACATGAGCAAGTTGCCAGCATCGCTCGCGAGAACTTGCCAGCAGACGTTGCCGCGGATCGTTCCGCCGCTGAATACCTCCCGATCGCTGATACGATCCGGGATCACACCGCACGAGTCCTCGAAGGTTCGGTAGGACACGTTCGAGGGTCCGAGTGCACGCAATCGGTAGCTTCCATCGAAGGATGCCGACCCTTGACCTCGATACGTCGCTTCCACGGTCGCGATGAAGTACTGGTACCCCGGTTTCGGCGGATCGTTGAACCTATTCTCGCGCAGCACGATGTCCGTCGCATTCGGGATCACCGCGACCACTCGAACCTCCCAGTTGCCATACAGGAACGCCGATTCCCCTCGCGGGATCGGATTGTTCCGGCTGCCACGATCCGGTGCCAGCTCGTACCGCCACCGGAAATAGTGCTGGCCGACATTCCCGGCCTCCACTTGCCATCCGGGAGGATTGTCTGGAGTGTATGTCAGGACCCGCCGCTCGAACACTTGAACCAACACGCGCTTCGCTATCCCACCGACACGGACAGTCGTCCAGTACGCCTCAGTGATCGGAAAACCGGTAGCGTAGAACGGGTTAGGGAAGAGTGGACCCTCTCGAATGGACCCGTATTCCTCGATCGGTCCGCGGCTGTTCATGAACGCCCAGAAGGGGGAGGCAACCGTGTGCTTCGTTTCGGGAATGAAGACCGCTGCGGTGACACCGTAGCGACTCAGTGACGGATCATCGCCTACGTTCCCCGATCGGTCGAGGGTCGCCGTGATCAGTTGGCCGACAGGCCACGGTGGAGCGTCGAGCAATTTTCGGAATGTCGCATAGGTCGGACCAGATGAATCGTCGGGATCGCCGGCCACGTTGATCTCAGCCGGACCGTACTCGACGAAGCTGTTGTCTCCGTACTGTCGCAGACCAGTCACCAGTTCCTTCGCCAGCAGACCGTTGGTCACGCGCCAGGGAGAGTCGTACGGCTCTCGTTCATTCAGCTCCATGCGGGTCTTGTCGAAATACTGCACGGATCGAGCTCCGCCCTCGGCCTCGTGATAACGCTCCCAGAGTGCCGGTGTCATCGGTCCGGGACCCCACATCCATGTCCGTGCCGCCCGACCATTCCACACCGGCAAGTCAGTCCTTTCCCAGGTTCGACGAAACTCGTAGTGCGCGAAATCCTCAGCCCGCAAACTGGCCAGCGGTGCGACGGCGACGAGTATCACGAGCGTACAGAAGGCAGACAACCACCAACTACGCATGAGGATCCCCCTTCCTGCTCGGTTTTCTTTCCTCTTCACAGGAGATTTTCTCCGCAGTACGGGAATAGAGGTGTTCCCGTTGCCACGGACGACCTCATCCCTCCTGGCGAGCTCGAAGGCGCCTCACTAGTCGCCAGCCTTACCCTGCGATGCGAGGCTCAGTGAGCACGCGCAAACTGGTAACGCGCGACGTCTCCCAGGGTCAACTGTCCATACAGCGAGGATCCAGCAGTCGGTTCGCTTGTCAATCATCGTTCACTCCGTTACAGTAATCCTCCGACAACGAGGCGGCTGCGGGAGCTCGGGGGTAGCCGGGCTGAGAGGGTGGCGAGTCCTCTGCCACCGACCGCGGAACCTGAACTGGGTAATGCCAGCGGAGGGAAAGCCGTGGCGCTCATCGGACGATCCTCGTTCTCCTCTCGCTCCCGATCCAACACGGTACTCGCCAGCTCATCACCGAGCGGCAGCAGGCGCATGTGCCGGCCGCTCGACGGGCGAAGGCTCTTCCTACCCCACCGGTCGCCCTTCTGCGGAGGTCAGTGGTGAACCACGTCGATACCCGCTGGCGCCTGGAGCTTCGCGGCGTCACCAAGGTCTTCCAGCGTGACCAGCTGGAGGTTCATGCTCTCGGCCCGCTCGACCTGCGCGTCGCCGACGGTGAGTTCGTCAGCATCATCGGGCCATCCGGGTGCGGGAAGAGCACGCTTCTCGACATGATCGCCGGTCTCGAGCAGCCGACGAGCGGAGAGATCTGGCTCGACGGATCACCCGCCCCATACCGACTCGGCAGGGTCGCCTACATGCACCAGCGTGACTTGCTTCTCCCGTGGCGGACAGTACTCGAGAACGCGATCCTTCCCCTCGAGGTGAAGCGCGTTCCTCGTCGCCAGGCCATCGAGCGAGCTATGTCGTGGCTCAGCCGTTTCGGCTTAGCCCAGTTCGCTTCCAGTTATCCAGCCCAACTTTCGGGCGGCATGCGCCAGCGTGCGGCGTTTTTACGCACGCTGCTTACCGAGTGTCCGGTCATGCTCCTCGACGAACCATTCGGTGCACTCGATGCTTTGACGCGCTCGAGCATGCAGGAGTGGTTACTCATGCTGTGGGAGGAACTCGACCGCACCGTCATCCTCGTCACGCATGACGTCGAGGAAGCTCTCTTGCTCAGCGATCGCGTCGTTGTCCTCAGCCAGCGCCCGGGAACGATCGTGGCCGACATTCGAGTCGATTTACCCCGCCCCCGAACGTACGCGATCGTGACTGACCACACATTCGTCTCCCTCAAAGCGCGCTTGCTCGCCACGCTGCGTCGTCAGCCAACCGTGGGAGTTGTGACCGATGATGCATGACCGAGTGTTGCCGGGCCTTCTCCTCAGCACAACCGTGCTCGCCTGGGAACTGGCCTGCCGCGCATTCGCGGTCCCGGACTGGGTGCTGCCTCCACCGAGCGCGATCCTCATCGCGCTGCTCCGCGATCACCGTCTTCTGCTCTTTCATCTCGGTGTCACCATGCAGGAAATCGGGTTGGGACTCATCGTTTCCATCGTCCTGGCGATCGTCCTGGCGATCGGTATCGTCGCCTCGCGGGTGATCGAACGCTCGATGTACCCGCTCGTGGTCGCTTCCCAAGCGATCCCGATCGTTGCGCTCGCTCCACTGCTCTTGATTTGGTTCGGCTACGGCTTGACACCTAAGGTGATCGTCGTCGTTCTCATCTGCTTCTTCCCGATCGCCGTCAACCTGGTCGACGGCCTCCGCGGGGTCGATCCCGAACTGATCGACATGGTTCGCAGCTTGGGTGCATCGCAGTGGCAAACTCTCCGTTTCGTGCGGCTCCCGGCAGCTCTCCCAGCGTTCTTCTCCGGACTCCGCGTCGCTGCTGCTGTGAGCGTGATCGGTGCCCTCATCGGGGAATGGATAGGAGCTGCCGCAGGGCTCGGCTATCTCATGATCCGGGCAGCCTCGCAATTCCACACCGATCGCGTCTTCGCTGCTGTTCTCGTGAGTGCACTCGTCAGCATCGCGCTGTTCGCGAGCGTCAGCTGGCTCGAGCGTCTGACCCTTCCCTGGCGCACCCGACCGCGAACGGAATCCTGAGAGGAGGTCATCGATGATCCTGGCCGATCGCTACACCCGCCGACGTTTCCTCGCCCTCGGTGCCATCGCGCTCGCCACCGCCTGTCGTCGCGGCACGGCGTCGCCACCGACCGAGACTGCTCCGACGCCGGCTCCGACTGCATCCGGCCCACTCCGAGCAGTCAATGTCGCCCTGGACTGGTACCCCTGGTCCAATCACACCGGACTGCTCATGGCACAGGAACGAGGTTCCTTCCGCGAGCAGGGGCTCGAGGTCACGCTCGACGTACCAGCCAACCCGGAAGACGTACTCAAACTGGTGGCCACCGGACGCAATACCTTCGGTATCAGCTACCAGACCGACGTCCTCCTGGCCCGCGCGGAAGGTATCCCGATCGTCTCGATCGCAGCGCTCGTCCAGCATCCGTTGAACTCCGTCATGGCGTTGGAGCGAAGCGGTATCACGCGACCACGCGACCTCGTCGGTAAGCGGGTCGGTTACCCCGGCCTGCCCAGCGACGAAGCCCTGCTGGCGACCATGCTGGAAACCGACGGCGCGCACCTCGACGACGTGAAACTGGTGAACGTGGGTTACGAGCTCGTGCGAGCCTTGCTGAGTGGCCAAGTTGACGCAGTGATCGGAGCGTATTGGGTTCACGAGTCGATTCTCATCGAGCAACAAGGCGAACGACCCGTCATTTTGCGCGTCGAACAGTGGGGCGTGCCCGATTTTTACGAACTCGTCATGGTGACGAGCGAGCAGCAGGTTCGCGAGCAACCTGATCGCATACAGCGCTTCGTAGGCGCGATGATCCAGGGGTATCGTGAAGCCGCGGCCGATCTCGATGGAGCAGTCCAACTTCTCGTTCGGAAGTACCCGGAAACGAATCAGGCGCTCGAAGAGCGTGGGATCCGCCTCCTAGCCCCGCTGTGGACGGAAGGAGTACCGATCTTCGGCTGGCAAGAGGAAAAGCGCTGGACCGACTACGCCGCTTGGATGCGATCTCGTGGGCTCTTACACAGCGACCTGGATGCCCGGCTCGCCTTCACGAACCGGTTCGTGGAGGCAGCACGCGAGTAACCGGGCGGCACTCACGCTGCGCCTGTCCGCATCGACGAGACATCGTATCCTCGCGGCCCGATGCTCACTGATTGGTCCAGCGACACAGCAGTACACCCGACGAGCGCAATTCGCCCGTTCCGACCGAGCAGCCGCACGCTCACGACACGCGAACGACCGCTGATCGCATCCGACCAGCGGGTGATACTGGACATCCCCTCGACATTGCGATCGCTACTCCGGCACTGTCACGTGCAGCTGTCGGCTTCACCCCAGAGCGAGCATCGCCTCCAAGGCACGCCGTGCCGGCACACCAATCTCCTCGGGAACCGTAATCACATGCTTGAGATCCCGCAGCGACTCGTACACCTTTTCGAGCGTGACCCGCTTCATGTATTGACAGATCGCGTCCTCGCGGACAGGGATGAAGCGCTTTCCCGGGGCTTTCTTGTGCAATCGGTGCAGGATACCGACTTCCGTTGCCACAACGAATTCCCGTGCTGACGACTGAGCAGCGTAACGAACCATCCCTTCGGTCGAGAGCAACTTCGCATCCGGCCGGAGGAAGATACAGGTCGAGCTGCAACCGCACTCCGGGTGGATGAGGAATTCTGCTTCCGGATGCGCAGCGAGCTGCGCTGCGAGATCCTCACTCCGGATCCCCGCATGGACATGACATTCGCCGAGCCAGATATCCAACTTGCGCCCCGTCACGCGCTCGACATGTGCTCCCAAGAACATGTCGGGGACGAAGAAGATCGGTCGATCCTCTGGCAGGCTCGCGACCACTTCCACCGCGTTCGCGCTCGTGCAACAGATGTCGGCCATAGCCTTCACTGCTGCACTGGTATTCACGTAGGCCACGACGATTCCGTCAGGGTGTTGCTCGCGCCAGGCCCGTACATCCTCCGGGCTGATCGTCTCGGCGAGGGAGCAGCCAGCCTCGAGATCAGGCAGGAGAACCGTTTTCTCCGGATTCAAAATCGCAGCGGTCTCAGCCATGAAATGCACGCCGCAGAAAACGATCACTTCGGCATCCGTCCGCGTCGCCTCGCGCGACAATCCGAGCGAATCACCAACGAAGTCAGCGATATCCTGCACCTCTGGCCGCTGGTAGCTGTGTGCCAGGATGACCGCTCGACGTTCCTCCTTGAGCCGAAGAATCTCTCGAACGAGCTCTTGCTGCTCCATTAGATCGACTACCCTCCTTCAGCGTTCGTCGATAGCCGTGACCTCCAGGGAAATGTCGAGTGCAGGCGCTGAGTGCGTCAGCGCGCCGACCGAAATCGCATCCACTCCTGTCTCGGCGATCGCACGCACACGGTCGAGCGTCACGCCACCGGATGCCTCCAGCCTGGCACGCCCAGCCACGCGACGGACGGCCTCACGCATCGTTCCGAGATCCATGTTGTCGAGCAGAATCCAGTCCGCACCGGCGCCCACCGCTTCGTCCAATTCCTCGAGTGTGGTCACTTCGACTTCGACCAGCATCGTATGCGGAATCACGCTGCGTACCCGCCGCACAGCTTCGCGCACACTTCCCGCCACCCGGACGTGGTTGTCCTTGATCAGAACCCCGTCGAACAGACCGAATCGGTGGTTCCGCCCACCACCGACGCGCACGGCGTACTTCTCGAGCAACCGCAGGCCCGGTGTCGTTTTGCGGGTATCCAGGATGATCACGCCCGTTCCGGCCACTGCATCGACGAAGCGGCGTGTCAGTGTCGCGATACCGGAAAGACGTTGAAGGAGATTGAGTGCCAGTCGTTCGCCAGCGAGTATGCCGCGCAGGGGTCCCACAATCTGACCGACGACGGTGCCCTCTGGAACCATCTCCCCTTCCCGACATATCGTCGTGACCCTGAGGCGCGTGTCGAGTTCAGCGAAGACCGCTTCGATCACGGGCATTCCACAGAGGACGCCTGGTTGCCGCATCACGATTTCCGCAGTACCGGTCGCCCCCGGAGGCACGACCGCGAGCGTGGTGCGGTCCCCATAACCCAAGTCCTCACGTAACCACGCACAGACCGATTCGCGGAGGACCACAAGCGGAATGTCCCAGTCGGCCACAACCAAGGTACCGCTCCTCGGCACAGTCGTCACCGTTCGCAGCCCACGCTTTCTTTCTTCCCAGAATAGTCGAGCACCCCTGGTCCCGGCCAATTCGCTTCGGTATCCCGAACACGAAGCGCAACGGGCGGAGCCTTTCGTGGAGCGAGCACCACCCTCGTCAGTTCGTCGCGACGAGTGATCTTCCACCAGCTCCGCGCAGCGAAGGCAAGGCTCTCGCACCGCGAAACGAGGAGTCTCGGGAACCATCGGCCTACGGTCGGCTGGGCGATCCACCGAGCGTCCGAGCGAATAGCCCAGAGCACCGGCTGGTCGCGAGCCGTCATCTCCCCGGAACGATGAACTCGGGCTCGTCGCTGGTTCGTCTTCGATCATGGCGGTGGGTCAGAACGCACTCGGCCCCCACTCTTTCACCTACTGCGGCCGATGCGATCCCCTGGTCTCGGCATTCGTTGGGTGGCCAGCTCTTTCTGGCTGGCCACCCGTGCTGTGGGAGGGCGGAGATGTGCGGAGGAAGTAGCGCGTGCCGCCCGGCACCGACCCACGAATGTGCCGAACGATCACGGCACGCTCTTCATGTACTCTACGAGCGCATCGAGAACCTCTTGCTTTTGGAGCTCGGGCATGAAGGGCTGTATCACGTTCAACATGGAGTTCTTCGGATAACCCTTGACCGTCTTTGCGTCCGGTTGCAGTATCGATTCCCGGAGATAGTTGTCATCGCGAACGAGGCTCGAACCATCCTCGAACTCGACCTTTTTACCGTAGATACCGTTCAACGCCGGTCCGATCCCGGCTTGCCCCGCCATGCTGTGACACGTGCTGCAGGCGTACTTGTTGAAGTATTCCTTTCCGGCAGCGGCCAACTCGGCGTTCACCGCTGGAGGTGTGACCTGTTGGTTCGCCTCGTCGCTGCCTCCTCCACAGGCAACCAAGAAGAAGGCAGTGAGTAAGCTCACGAACACAGTCAAACGACGCATCGCGCTACTCCTCTCGGAACGCGTGTCCGACAAAAACAATTGGCCATACGCAAAGCGTGCTTTCTACCTCGGAGTTTGCAGTCAACTCACCTTCGCGGCGGGGGTGACTCGGGATCCGGCTGCACGCCACCCGGATGCTCTAGCGTTGGACCCCAGTGTGCTCGACCTCGCGGTCGCACGGTGAGCGGTTCGGGGAACTCGGCGAGCAGCGGCAGACCGGTCATTACTCGAAGATCGGAGTCCGCTTTCAACTGCGCATCTTCGGCCGTTCCTGCCCAGCCCGGTACGCCGTCCTGATCACCGTGGTGATGCGGCGAAAAGCCGAGGGCGCTGTGCTCGTGCGGAAGAACCGCCCCGCAACGGCACTCGATGCGGGGGAGCGGCACGAGCACGACCGCGACGAGACAGATAACCAGGATGAACCCACGCAGAAGAGAATCGAATAATCGTCGTCCCACCTCGCCCACCCGCGACCAAAAGCACGTTCGCTATCCTGAAGATAGCAATTCGCTGCCGCGGCCATCGTCAGGGTTTTTCTGATTTTGTCTGGGATCGACGCGGCGCGGACCACGCGGACGCGAGCACGGCACGGTCGTGCTTTATCCGGGATCGATGCCTTCTCAGCCGGCGAAGACTCCACGGTCCGGTCGATCAGCCCGAGTTATGGTCGGCCTTCTCGCCTTCGACCGCCTAACGCGAGCGCGACCAGCGAACTTGTGGTCGGTCAGGCGCGCGCTAGCGGGGGTTCCGCCACTTGAGCGAGGCCGACAAACAGACGCACGACGCGAGTCGACCAACCGGCCGCTGCGCGACTCGTTCAGCTCTTGCCGGAAGGCAAGCTATCGCGCAGAAAGCCACCCTCGCTGACCCCTGCCTCGTCACGACATCGTCGTGATAGCGAAGATCCTCGCTCACAGGTCAGCAGCACCTGCTAAGACCGCAAGAAGTATCACGAAGAATCGCGCCTCTGACATCGCTCCGACGTGCGAGTACGCACACGACCGGAGATAGCATTCCGTACACGACACCCTGCGTGACGGGCTCGTGGCGAGCAACGCCGCAACCCAAGCCCGGCCGGGGAGCGTGCCGCCACCTAGCATCCGCACGCTCCCCTACTCGCTGTGCGCCGGCAAGGCGCTGGTGCGGCAATCCGAGCAACAGCGGACGTGGCGCGAGCAGTCCCGGGGCGGGAGGCATGGGAACTCCTAGAGCCTTGTCTTCGGCACGCACGTCGGGACACCGCTGAGCGCACGGAACACCACCTGCAGGAACTTCCGGCGGCCCTGCCAGCACACTGGATTACGGCCCATCCGATTCCACGACTTGCGCTCCTCAGCCACGACCCTGCTTTTCCACGCGGCCGTGGACATCAGGACCGTCTCGGCGATTCTCTGGCACAGCCTGCTTTCGGTGACAGCCGACTACTATGCGCCTATGATGAGCAGGGTGATGCAGCCAGCGCTCGCTCTGCTGAGCGTCCCGCTCGACAACCGAACGAGCCGTCCCTGGCACACGTGCCACTTTCTCACCGGTTCCAGAGCTTGCAAGGCCAGGGAGACTTTCGTAATTTTCGGAGACATGGCGGTGGATGACACCAGTCTGACGCCAGCCAGCAGCTCCACGACGACGTGTGCCAGTCGTCGCCAGTCGGCTCCGGTGTCGTGATACGGTTTTCCTGGGAGCCGGTGGTCGGATTCGAACCGACGACCTGCTGTTTACGAAACAGCTGCTCTACCGCTGAGCTACACCGGCTTCTGGAGCCCACGCCGGGACTCGAACCCGGGACCTCAATCTTACCAAGATTGTGCTCTGCCTCCTGAGCTACGTGGGCCCAGGCTCAACACCTCCCAGTATATCTCACTGCTTCCCGCCATGCAATGGCGATCTCGCCGTCGGCTCCACAGTCTCGGACTGCTAGATCTCGCCCTCCACAAGGACTTCGAACCACGCATGAACCCCCACAAACTGCTGCCCCGCGCTTCCGCAGCCAAGAGAGAGCCACACGCTCCACGCTGGCCGTGCGCAGAGTCACCCGCGCTCGTCCCGCGGCACCACGAGTGCCTGCGTCGTGTGCATCCCCCTCCGACTGCAGACATCTCCCTCCATGGCCACCGGCCGCGACACAACTGATCTGCTCCTCATCCGTGTCACGCTTGGTGACGCCATCGTCACATTCCGAACCAGGTTCGCTGCTACGCTCTTCGCGGTCGCGACAGGAGCACGTCACCGCTGCCACGCAGCAACGACGCATTACCTCACCGAGAGGACATGGCAATGTGGACGATCGAGTTCCACCTCGGCCGATCACTGGGGACGCGCACAAACGATGCTGATCCACCTCGTGCATGGCGGTACTGTCGGACCCGACATCGCCCCGTACGCTTGACAAGGGAGGGACAGTGATGCGGTCGATCACGATTCCCTTCGAAATCCTCTGGGCCGATGTCGATCCCCTCGGCTACGTGTACTACCCGGCAATTTTCCGCTACGTCACCGAAGCGGAGTCAGCGCTCTTCCGAACGCTCGGCTTGGCGGACGCCGACTTGCTCGCTCTCGGTTACGGTAAGCCGCGCATCCACATCGAGGTGCACTATCACTGCCCGCTCGTACTGCACGACACCGGCAGCTGCACGCTCACCGTCCAGGGCGTCCAGCACTCACGTCTCCACCTCGCGTTTTCACTGCGGCGCCATGGTGACGACAAGCCCGCGGTCACCGGATCCGTACTCTGTGCGTTCATCGACTTGGTCACACGCCGGCCGGTGCCGATTCCCCGTAGAATCCGGGACGCCCTTACGCACCATACCGACTCACCAACTTCCAGAAAGCGGAAAAAGTCCCGAAAGGTCGCCGACTTCCTACCAGGCAACCGCAAGAAATCTCCGGCTCTCCTGCTCCGAACCTCGTCGCGAGGACTCAGGAGTCGTCCACAGGACGAGTAGCAGCCTGCGAGACAGATTGGCCAGGGCTTCAAAACCACGCCCAGAGAGGGGTTGCCGACTCGGCTGGCCGACCGTCGCACTGACGCCAGTCGCATGTCGCTCCCCAGCTCTGCCTCGCCCGGCGCCCACCCGGAGGCTCGTAACCCGGGCAGAGATCGCAGCCATGCGACTCTCCATCAGTCCACGCGCTTAGAGGCACCCGATCGTCTTACGACCCGGAACTGGCAGAACCATCACGGTCACGACAGACGTTCTCGCGTGGCAGGGCCCCGCAGCTGGCCGGAATCGGTGCATGGCTCACGCCCAGCACTCGACGGCCCAGCATCGTCACGCGTTCTCACGCTGTCTCGGGAACTCATTCCAGCCTGTCGCGACGAGTTCCGTCCGACTCGGGCCATGATGAGTCGATCACCAGGACGGCTGCACCACGGAAGCGCCCGTGCCGCAGATCGTCCAGCGCTCGGTTCGCCTCCTCCAACCGGTACAGCTGCACCTCTGTCCGCACCGGCACGCGTGGAGCGAGCGACATGAATGCTTCGCCGTCCTGCCGAGTCAGGTTGGCAACGGAACGAATCACCCGTTCTTCCCACAACCAGGCATACGGAAACGACGGGATGTCACTCATGTGGATACCAGCGCAAACGACGATACCGCCTTTCTCCACCGCGCGGAGCGCTCGTGGAACGAGTTCCCCGACCGGTGCGAAGATCAGCGCTGCCTCCAGTTGTTCCGGCGGCGATTCGTCCGAGCCCCCAGCCCAGGCAGCGCCGAGTTCTCGTGCGAAAACCTGACTCTCCAGATCACCAGGACGCGTGAAGGCATAAACGGTTCGCCCCTGCCAGACAGCCACCTGCGTGAGAATATGTGCCGCAGCACCGAAACCATAAAAACCTAATCGCTGGGCCTCTCCGGCAAAACGCAGCGCACGATAGCCGATCAGTCCAGCACACAGGAGCGGTGCTGCCTGCTCATCCGGGTAGCCCGCTGGAATCGGAAAGCAATAGCGCTCGTCAGCGACGGTGTACTCAGCGTAGCCACCATCAAGGGTGTATCCAGTGAAGCGGGCACGATCACAGAGGTTCTCGCGCCCGCTTCGGCAATATCGACACTCTCCGCACGTCCAGCCGAGCCAGGGCACGCCGACACGCTGACCGGGACCGAATCGATTCGCCCCCGGCCCGGTCCGGACCACCTCTCCGACGATTTGGTGCCCGAGAACCAGCGGCAACTTCGGATCCGGCAACTCCCCATCGACGATATGGAGGTCGGTCCGGCAGACACCACAGGCACGGACCCGCAGCAACACCTGACCCGGACCCGGCTCCGGAATGGGAAGCTCCTGGAGAACCAAGGGTTGCCCCGGTCGTTCGAGCACCATCGCCCGCATGCTCAGAGTTCGTCCTCCGGCACGAAGGCTACGAAACGACAAAAGGCTGCTTCTCCACCCTTGAACCGCCAGGGGAAGCACCCGACCATGATCCGGCGGTCCAGGACCTTGTCGATTTCACCGCCCGCATTCTCGATATGAATCACACCATGCGGAAAGAGGGCGAAGTGCATCACCTGATAGTCGCTGTCCGGCAAAAGCGCGCCGATCGATCGACCGTGTTTGGCCTCGAACTCAGGCACGAGGTCTGCGCGAATCTTCCGGATCACCGTGTTGAACGGGTGATCGGCCGAGGCACAATCGACCGCGAGCCACGAGATCTGTCGCTGGAGGACCCACTCGGCGAACGCTCGGGTCGGGCCCGGATGTTTGATGAAGTAGCGCGTCTCGTCCGGCTGCCGCAGCGCCGGATCCGTCGCCCAGTCGCTCGGATAGTAGTGATGGTACCCGGTATGGATGACGAGAATGTCCCCTGGCTGGATGCGGATACCGGTATCCTGCTCCCACTGCTCGAAATGCTCCGGACCGTAGATATCGTAATCGCCGATCCCATAGCGGGTGAGATCGACGACGCAAGCCCAACCGACCAGCTTGTTCAACGGAATCGATGCGATATCCTGACCACCCGTGATGAAATGCAACGGCGCATCTAAGTGCGTCCCCACGTGAAGTGTGGAGGAAATCCACTGCCCACCGGCTCGCTCGAACGCCACCCGCTTGATCCACTTGACCGTGGGTCCTTCGTAGAGCGCGAATCCAGGCGTGTGAATGTCCCAGTCTTGGGAGAGATCGAGTACGCGACAGCGCGCCAGATCGATGACCATGCGTTCCCTACTCCTCATTCATGCATTGCTTTCGCCAGCCGCACGGGCGAAATCACGCTTCCTCGACGAAGGCGACCACGCGGCAAAAGGCAGCCTCGCCTCCTCTGAAGAGCCAGGGGAAAACCCCGAGCGTCAAGCGACGATTGTGCAGCTCTCGGCGGCCGATCTCACCACCGAGATTCTCGACGTGGATGCAGTCATGCGGGAACAACGCATTGTGCGTCAGTTGGTAATGCTCCTCCGGGAAAAGCTCGTTCAGTTTCTCGCCGAACTTCCGCTCGCAGATCGCCCGCACGCGCTTCCACTGCTCCAGGCCACCACGACCGAGGAATCGCCCGATCGGGAGATTCATCGGATGGTCCGTCGACACCATATCGACACCCCAGATCTTGATCTTCTTGGCGATCAGCCAATCCACGATCGACGGATGCGGACCCGGGTGTCGGAGCAGGTACTTCTCCTCGTCGGGTGTTTCGCCGAACTGGGCATAGCGATGCCACCCGGTGTGGATGAACAGGATATCTCCCTCCCGCACCTCGACACGTTGCTCGATCATCTCTGGCGTGAAGATGTCGAGTTCGTCCAGCACGTCCGAGAGGTCGACGATCACGCCCGGACCGTACAGCCACTCGAGCGGAATCTGGTCGATCGTCTTCCCGTTCGTGATGAAGTGACGCGGGGCATCCAGGTGCGTCCCCATATGGTTGGATGTCATGATGTACTGCGCATTGACCCCATGCTCGGCCTTGCGCTTGATGTACTTGACCTCAAAAGGAGGATAGAATGGCCAGAATGACACTTCCTGATTGAGTGGCTGCGAGAGATCATACAACTTCACCTTGCCCATCGCTTCTCTCCCTTCCCTTCCTCATCGACGAGCGACGACTGCTTCCGTACGCGCTGGTTCTTCCGCGAGTTTCGACCGCTCCTCGCTGCTCAGTCCTCTCCAACCACGGTCACGCCGTCTCCTCCGGATGCGTCATGCGCCAGATGGTATCCGGATCCAGCGGCATGCGCGTGATGCGTACCCCGAACGGCCGGAGGGCATCCTCGACCGCTGCTGCGACGAGTGCCGGCAACGGGATCGCTCCAGCCTCGCCGACCCCTTTGACTCCCAAGGGGTTCAAGGGCGAGGGGGTCTCTTGATGCGCGACTTCCATTCGCGGGATCTCCATCGCGGTCGGCATCAGAAAGTCCATGAAGCTCGCATTGAGGAGCTGACCATTTTCGTCGTAGTGCAACTTCTCGTACAATGCACCGCCGATTCCTTGCGCGATGCCACCGTGGACCTGCCCTTCGACGACGAGTGGATTGATCATCTTTCCGCAATCGTGGACGACCCACAATTTGTGGAACGTCACCATCCCAGTCGCGATATCGACCTCGACCAGTGCTCCCACCGCTCCGCTCGCCCAAGTCGCATGCGGCGGCGAGTAATATTCGGTCGCTTCCAAGGCCGGCTGACGCCCAGGCGGCAAGGTCGGGCCAGTCCATGGTCGCGGGCGAACCACCAAGTCACCGGCATAGGCGTACCGCAAGGGATTCGCCAGTTGCGCGAGCTGCGCCCAGGTGAAACCGCGCTCCGGCGCACCGCGCACGAAGACCCGGCCATCTTCGACGACCAGATCTTCCACGGCCACTTCGAGTTCTTCCGCCGCAAGAGCCAGCCCCTGCTCCCGCACCTTCCGTGCCGCGAGCGCAACCGCACTCCCGCAGACCACAGCGCTTCGGCTGGCATACGTCCCTGACCCGAATTGAAAGTGAGCGGTGTCGCCCTCGAACACTTGCACGGTATCCAACGGAATCTGCAGCTCCTCCGCCACGATCTGCGCCAGTACCGTCTTGTGCGCCTGCCCTTGCTGAGGCATCCCCGTCGCGACGTACACTTGCCCGGTCGGTTCGACGCGAACCGTCGCTCCTTCGTAGGGACCGATCCCGGTACCCTCGACATAGCACGCGATGCCAACTCCGACGTAGCGCCCCTCGGCGCGGAGGCGCGGGAGTTCTTCCTGCACCAGCCGCTCGTAATCCATCTCGCGGAGGAGCAGTTCGAGCATACCCGGGTAGTTCCCACTGTCGTAACGCGTCGGTGCACCATCCTGGAAGATCAAGCCCACATCGTAGGGAAACTCGTGGGGCTGAATGAAGTTACGCCGCCGTACTTCGGCGCGGTCGAGTCCGAGCTCGTCTGCCACCCGATCGAGGAGTCGCTCCATGACGAAGGCGGCATGCGGTCGCCCAGCGCCGCGATACGGGCTCACGGGAACGGTATTCGAGTAGACCGCACGAAACTCCACGTGATAGTTCGGCACCTTATAGGGTCCGGGCAACTGACAAGCCGTGATGATGGGAACGATGATGCCGTAGGGCGTATACGCCCCGGCATCGTGCAGGAAGCGGTCGCGGATAGCCAGGATCCGCCCATCGGCATCCACGGCGATCTCCGCTTCATGGATCTGCAGTCGCTCGTGATTCGTCCCCACGAAGTGCTCCAAGCGATCTTCCGTCCACTTCACGGGACGTCCGAGTACCATGGCGGCATACGGCACGAGGACCTCTTCCGGGTACACCATGATCTTGCACCCGAAGCCGCCGCCGACGTCCGGTGCCACCACCCGCACCTGCGTCGGTGCGAGTCCGAACAAGGCTGCCAGCGCGTTGCGGATGACGATCGGTGCCTGCGTAGTATCCCAGACCTCGAGCAGCTCGTGAACCGGATCCCAGGTGGCCAGCACGGCACGCGTCTCGAGCGGCATGCCGGCACTTCGTTCGATCACCAGCCGCTCGCGGAAAACGTGCGCAGCCCGGCCGAATGCCGCCTCCGGATCGCCGACAACCCCCACATAATGCGCGGCGACATTGGTCCCCAACTCCTCGTGGACGAGCGGCGACCCCGGCTCGATGGCGCGCTCGATATCCACGACTGGCGGCAACTCCTCCCACTCGACCGTAATCGCTTCCAACGCGTCCTCTGCGACGTAACGGCTCTCGGCGATCACCATGGCCACCGGCTCACCGACATGGTTGACCTCGTCCTTGGCGAGCGCGTACCGAGTGGCCGGATGCGTGAGATCCGGGTGCGGAATCAACAACGGCATCCGCCGCTGACATGGCCCGATATCCTGGTACGTCCAAACGGCAATCACGCCCGCCATCTCCCGCGCCGCACGGACATCGATCGCTCGGATACGGGCGTGCGCCAGCGGACTACGCAGGAATGCGGCGTGCAGTTGCCCCGGGAGATCGATGTCATCGACGTAGCGTCCATGGCCTGTCAAGAGACGTGGGTCTTCGGCCCGCTTGACCGGCTCCCCGAAAATCCGCGTCGGCATCGTCGCTCTCCTCCGGCGATCAGCGCTGTCGCATCAACTGTGCTGCGTACCGAGCCGCGTCCACGATGTTCTGGTACCCGGTGCACCGGCAGAGATTCCCGGATATCGCCTCCCGGATATCCTCCTCGCTCGGATCAGGGTTTTCCGCCAGGAACGCCTTCAGCACCATGAGCATCCCCGGCGTACAGTACCCACACTGGAGACCGTGCTTTTCCCAGAAAGCCTGCTGCAATGGATGCAGCTCCCGCTCGCTCGGGGCCAGTCCCTCGACTGTCTCGATTTCGTGACCGTCTGCCTGGACCGCTAGCATGAGGCAGCTCCGCACCGGTTCGCTGTCGAGCAGGACCGTGCAGGCTCCACAGACGCCATGCTCGCAGCCGACGTGCGTTCCCGTCAGCCCGAGTTCGTGTCGCAAGAAGTCAGAAAGCAACAACCGTGTTTCCACCTCGCGCTCATAGGGAACACCGTTGACCGTCACGCGGATAAACCGCCGCTCGCTTCCGACCGCCGTCATGCGGCGACTCCTCCCTGTGCTCGTGCTGCAGCGATGGCGAGCGCCCGTTCAGCCAGCACTCCAGCCACCGATCGTCGGTACTGTGCTGAGGCATGCAAGTCAGTCGGCGGGTCGAGCTCTTCACGCACCGCTGCAGCTGCCGCCTTCCACGCTTCCTCACCGATCGGCTGCCCGCGCAGGATCGCCTCCGCCCGGCGTGCTCGCACTGGCCGACCGGCGACCCCGATGAAGCTCAACCGTGCATCCTCGATCGTTCGTCCATCGTCCGCCAGCACGACCACCGCGCCCGCTCCGACCAGTGCATAGTCGCCGTGTCGTCGCGCCACTTCCAGCCAGGCGCTGCCACTGCGTGGTCCGAGCAACGGGAAATGCACTTCGGTCACCAATTCGTCCGGTTCCGCCACCGTGGTGAGAAGATCCACGAAAAACTCGTCGGCGGGAACCAGCCGCTCGCCACGGCGGCTCGCCAACCGTACCGCTCCGTCGAGCGCGACGAGTACTCCCGGAACTTCCGCAGCCGGGTCAGCGTGGGCGACACTGCCGCCGATCGTTCCCCGGGTTCGGATGGGCAGGTGACCCACCCATGGGATGGCTTCGGCTAAGAGTGGAACGTGTTCGGCGACCAATGGCGAACGCTCGACTGCTCGATGTCTGGTCATGGCCCGGACGACCAGCACACCATCGCGGAGTTCGACTCCCGTGAGTTCGCTGAGACCGTTCAAGTCGATGAGTAGAGTGGGGCGTGCCAAACGCATATTCAACATCGGGATCAGGCTTTGCCCCCCGGCAAGCGGTTTGGCCTCGTCACCGGTCTCGGCCAGAACCGCCAGTGCCTCATCGAGACTTTCCGGTGCGTGATATCGAAAGCGCGGCGGCTTCATACGAACCCCTTTCACTCTCCACGCCCGGATCGACCATTCCGCGCCAACGCGTCATTTCGCCGCTGTTCTGCCTGCCTTTCGCGTACACTGACAGGGACGAGCGAGGACGCGACACCGTGTCGATCGCAGTTCGACGCCTGGCTTCCCCAATCCTTCCACTGCTCACGGGACCCGACCGGACTCTGACCGTGGTCGCGGCGTACCCGCGGGCCGCATATGCGACCGACGGCACCATCTGGCTCTCCGTCGTGACACCCGGAGCGCTTCTTCCACCCGATTCCGTGCAGCTGCGGACAAAATCGCCACTCGTGTCTCTCTTGCCCGCGGGAAGCCAGCTCGTCGCCGGGCAAGGAGCACTGTTGCTGCCCGACGGGACGCCACTGACCGTTGACCAGCAGACCCGCGTGTGGCAACCGACCCTCCGGACACGGCAGACCTGTCAGTGGTCGCGCGCTCGGCTCCGCGCCCTTCTCGACGAACTGAATGATCCCCCACACCAGGATCGCTTCCTCGCGGTGACGATCAGCCGAAGCAAGGCACTGCTGGTCGAACTCGTCGGCGCCCTGGTCGTCGCTGACCGTGCCCACATCGCTCGACAGGTCGATCGCTTGGCTGGACTGGGGCCAGGTCTGACCCCACTCGGCGACGATCTCCTGCTCGGATGCTGCCTGGCACTCACCTTGCTGGCTGCGGGCACGCGAGAGCAGTGTTGGGCTTCGCTGCGACAGGAGATCGGTCTGCGAGCTGCGAGCCGGACGACCGCACGCAGTGCAGCCTGGTTGCAGCAGGCCGCTCGCGGCGAGTTCGCTCGAGAGTTCCTGCTCGTCGCGCAGGCGCTTTGCCGAGGCGACCACCCGTGCCTCCCCCACCTCCTCGCACGCGTCACCCAGGTCGGCGCGACGTCGGGGTGGGCAGTCACCTTCGGCCTGATCGCCACGCTCGAACGTTCGATTCCCGCACCAGCCTGACCGACCAACGCTCCGCTGCAGCGGTCGGCCCACCGACCGAGGGGGAATCACTGCACCGCCGAGCTGGCCCGATGGGCATTCCGGCAGCAGAGAGCTCTGATCGACGAGCAAGAAAAAGAACGAAACCATGCCACCGACCTTTCGCCGATGGCTTCGTTACCGCGCTCCTCATTCCGTGCCGAAAAAGCGGAGAGGAGCCCACCCCGAGCTCCTCTTGCCTTCCGACGACGTCCGGAGTATAGTCAGAAGCGGTCGAAGTTGTCAACGTCGCCCGAAACGACGCACGGTCGTCGATCGAGATCCAGGGGACGTTGACCGACAAGCGGGTCGCAGGAGAACGGCCAGCCTGGGCAGACAACCAGGTTGGCCGGGTCGCTTTTTCTTTCCGTCACCGGAAGGGGAGGTGACATGGTCGTCCGGATTCAGGTCGAGCCCAATTCGTACTTCGACTCGGTCGCTCTGATGGCCGTCGCATCGGCAGTCAACCGGCTTCCCGGCGTCGACTTGGCCGCACTCCTCATGGGAACGAGCGCCAACCTGGAACTCCTCCGTGATTCAGGCCTTTGGGACGAGCACCTCGAGACGGTATCACCCAACGATCTGGTGATCGCCGTCCGCGCAAGCGACGATGTCGCCGCTGAGCGAGCGATCGACGAAGCGGTGAACCGGCTCCGCTCGTCCGCTCGCACTAGCCAAGTGAGCGAAGCGAAGGCCACCCTGCGCACTCTGCGGACAGCACTCCGGCAAGTATCCCATGCCAGTGTGGTCGCGATTTCGGTACCCGGCCCCTATGCACCGATCGAAGCCGAGGAAGCGCTGCGTGCCGATCGCCACGTCTTTCTCTTCAGCGACAACGTGCCGATCGAGGAAGAGGTTCGCCTGAAAGAATTAGCTCAGCAACGCGGCCTGCTGCTCATGGGACCGGACTGCGGGACGGCCTTCATCGCCGGACTCGGTCTCGGCTTCATGAATGCCGTACGACGCGGCCCGATCGGTATCGTTGCCGCAGCGGGAACTGGGTTGCAGCAGGTCGCCAGTCTGGTCGATTGGTTCGGCTCCGGCATCAGCCACGGCATCGGGACGGGAGGACGAGACCTCGATGCCCGGGTCGGCGGACGCACCATGCTGGCCGGTCTCGAGGCACTCGCTCGTGACCCGGCGACACAGGTGATCGTGCTCGTCTCCAAACCACCAGCTCCCCAGGTCGCGGAGAAGGTTCTCGCCTTCGCTGCTGCGTGCGGCAAGCCGGTCGTCGCGACGTTCATCGGCCGGACACCTCCTGTTGAGGAGGGCGTTCATGTGGCCGAGAACCTCACCGAAGCAGCGCGTCTCGCCGTGCATCTCGCGACTGGTCAGTCTCTCGACGACCTCGACCTACCAGGTCACCAGCAAGCGCTCGCGCGCGTTCGCGCCGAGCGGTCGCGCCTCGCACCGACACAACGCTATCTGCGTGGGCTGTACAGTGGGGGAACGCTCTGCGACGAAGCGATGGTTTTGCTCCAACCGCGGATCGGCCCGATTCGCTCCAATATCCCTTTGCAACCAGAACGGCGCCTGACCGATCCGCACCGCAGCGAGGAGCACACCTTCGTCGACCTAGGCTCCGACGAGTTCACGGTGGGTCGTCCGCATCCCATGATCGATCAGACAGTTCGGCTGGAGCGCTTCCGCCGGGAGGCGGCTGATCCCACGGTTGCCGGTATCGTGCTCGATCTCGTCCTCGGGTACGGCGCAGCCAGCGACCCTGCTGCGGAGTTGGCACCGGCTATTCGGGAGGCACGGGCAGAGGCCGAGCGAACCGGCCGCATTCTTCCTTGTATCGTCGCACTCGTCGGGACACAGTCCGATCCGCAGGACTATGCGCGCCAACGTCGCGTCCTGGAAGACGCTGGGGCGATCGTCGTCCCGAGCAACGCCATGGCAGCCGAGCTTGCCGCCGAGTTGATCGCGTGATCGATGCAGGAGGAGCCGAGCGATGGACGGAATGCACGAGAAAGTCCAAAAGCTTCTCGAGACGACACCGGCAGTCATCAACGTCGGGCTCGACCTCTTCGCCCGATCGGTGCAGGATCAGGGCGGAGCAGTCTATCCGGTCGACTGGAAGCCACCGATGGTCGAACCGCGCCGACTCGCGCTGCCGCTCTTCAATGACCCAACGATCGATGCGGCGAATCGCGAAGCGGTGACACGGATGATGCGCGCTCAACCGGTCGTCGTCGGCGTAGCGCGCGCCCGCGACGTGATCCCCGGCATGACCGACCGGACGTTCCTCCACGCCGGTCCCCCCATCGACTGGGCTCACGCGTCCGGTCCGCTCCGCGGAGCCCTGATCGGTGCCATGCTCTTCGAGGGATTCGCGGCAACACCAGAGGAGGCGATCCAGAAGCTGGAGTCCGGCTACGTCGAACTTTCCCCGAACCATGAGCATAGCTCGGTCGGGCCGATGGCCGGTGTCATTTCCCCTTCCATGCCGGTCTATATCGCGATCAACGCTGCCGGCGAGAATCGTGCCTACACCAACTTCAACGAAGGCATCGGCAAGGTGATGCGGATGGGTGCTTATGCCCCGGAGGTGATCGATCGACTGCGTTGGATCAGTACCGTCCTCGCACCACTGGTTGGGCAAGCCCTGGCCAAGAGCGGTGGCATCGATCTCCGCAATATCATCGCTCAGGCCCTACAGATGGGTGACGAATGCCACAATCGGAACAAGGCTGCAACTTCCCTGTTCTATCGTGAAATCGCGCCCTACCTCGTCGAGTGCGAAGCACCCTCGAGCGACATCGCTGCCGTCCTCCGGTTCATCAATGCCAATGACCACTTTTTCGTCAATCTCGCGATGGTGGCTGCCAAGGTAATGGCAGATGCCGCTCACGGCATTCCGGGAAGCTCGCTCGTCACCACTCTCTCGCGCAACGGTACCGAGTTCGGCATCCGCGTCTCCGGACTGGGCGACCGCTGGTTCACCGGTCCAGCCAACGTACCGCGTGGCTTGTACTTTCCTGGGTTCGGGCCTGACGACGCGAATCCCGATATCGGTGACAGCGCGATTACCGAGACAGCTGGCTTCGGGGGGTTCGCACTCGCTGGCGCTCCGGCGATCGTGCAGTTCATCGGCGGCACGCCGGCCGATGCAGTCCAAGCCACGCTCGAAATGTACGAGATCACCGTCGCTGAGCACGAGGTGTTCCGCATTCCTGCGCTCGACTTCCGCGGTACTCCCGTCGGTATCGATCTGCGTGCGGTCGTGCGGAGCGGTATCTTGCCGGTCATCGATACGGGTATCGCCCACCGCGAGCCTGGCATCGGGCAGGTGGGAGCGGGTATCGTCCGTCCCCCCACGCGATGCTTCACCGAAGCCTACCGGGCGTTCGAGGATGCATATCTCGCCGGACACAGTCGAACCACCACAGTCGAGTCGAGGGGGACGGCATGAGGCGCATCGTCGTTGCGCTCGGCGGCAACGCCATCATTCAGGCAGGCCAGCGCGGTACAGCCGAAGAACAGCAAGCCAATATCGATCTGACCTGTCGCCAGTTGGCTGAACTCGTCGCTGCCGGATACGAGCTCATCATTACACACGGTAATGGCCCGCAAGTCGGAAACCTCCTCGTCAAGAACGAGCTGGCTCGCGAGGTTGTCCCACCCGTCCCACTCCATTGGTGCGTTGCGCAGACACAAGCGACGATCGGGTTCATGATCCAACAATCCTTGGGAGCGGAACTGCGGCAGCGCGGCATCGACCGGGTCGTCGCCACGCTGGTGACGCGCACCGAGGTCAGCCCGGACGATCCGGCTTGGCACGACCCCACGAAGCCGATCGGCCTCTATTACCCGGAAGAGCGGGCTCGCGCCATCATGGCAGAAACCGGCCAAGTCTGGAAGCCGCAGGGTACGCGCGGCTGGCGGCGAGTCGTTCCCTCCCCGGACCCGATAGCTATCGTCGATCGGCCAGCGATCGAACTGTTGCTCGCGGCTGGCGCACTGGTCGTCGCCTGTGGCGGTGGCGGTATCCCGGTCGTTCGGCGCCCCGATGGACGGTACGAAGGTGTCGAAGCGGTGGTCGACAAAGATCTGGCTGCCGCCCTGCTCGCCCACGAGCTGGGGGCAGACGCACTGCTCATTCTGACCGATGTCCCCAACGTCATGCTGCATTACGGGACGCCCGCGGCCCGTCCACTCGAACGAGTCCTCGCGAGCGAACTACGGCGCTACCAGGCAGAAGGGCATTTTGCGAGCGGGAGCATGGGGCCGAAAGTGGAAGCAGCTCTCCGCTTCGTGAGAAGGGGGTCGACCCGACGATCGATCATCGCGGCGTTGGATCATGCTCGCGATGCGCTCGAAGGGCGCGCCGGCACGCACGTCCTTCCCGATCCGTGACCGCCCGCCCGATTCGCACATCATGTCGACGGGACTGATCGGCTAGCCAAGATGAGCGACGACGCTGCTTCCTTTTGTCTCTCCTGAGACAGCGTCAGCGGACGATACTCAGAGGAGGAGAGGAGCAGCAGTTGGGGCAAACGCCGATCCTTCGCCCACTCCAGCCGAATGGACGAGTCACCAGCGTCCCGCGGACATCAGCGAGCGCGATCGGGAAACCTGGCTGGTGCAATCGGCTCCCTCATCTGCTGCTCGCTCTCCTCGCTCTCTCGGCGTTACTCTCCACGCTCCTCGTTACCTGGAGCGAGCGTTCCCGCGCGATCACTGCGCCCATCTTGCTCGGGCACTACGCTGTGGCAGGGTCACTCGCCACCGACGGGCGTGCCATCGTCGTTGCCATCCCGGAGACAGCGGACGCGACCATCCTGCTCGAGGTTTCCGGCAACGAGCGTCATGCCATGCTCATTCGCTCAGCCGGCCAAATTCCTGAACTCACTCTGGCGCAGGGAACCGTCCTCTGGCTGGAGCGCTCCTGCACCGACTGTTCCGGTCGCATACGGGCTCTTCGACTCGCAACACGAGAAACGTGGACGCTGGCCGAGACCGGCATCCGTTCCGGGCCACGCGCGGACGGCCGCTGGGCAGCGTGGGTGTCGCGCAACGGGACCGATCGTCTTTTCGTCGCTGATCTCGAGACCAGCCGCCAACCACCGCGCATCCTCGCCGTGCTCCCCCCAGAGTACGAGATCACCGATCTGCAGCTGCGTGCTGGCCGCGTGGCATGGGTCGAAGTCACGAGAACCGAACAGTGGCGCATCCAGCTTCAACCTGTCGCGAGCGCTGACCCTCCGGTGACAGTGCTCCAAGGGGAGGGAGCTCCGCCATCGATTCTCCTCAGCAACGATGCCTTGATCACGATCGACCAGACGATGCGCGTCATCTCTCTCGATGAGCCCCGACTGAGCGTACCCATTTGGGAGAGTGCCCCGGAATCCGTCACGACGGACGGACGATATGTGTTCTGGATCGATACAGTTTTCCTGGAAACCGGACGACGAGCCATCGTGGCCTACGACACACTGAGCAAGAGTCGTTTTCTCGCCGTACCTGACGCGACGCATGTTAGCCGGCTGGCAGTCGGCGGTGATCAGCTGGTCTGGTTCCAAGAGCACGGACCCGATGACGTCTCCCTCTGGGCCGCACCGATCGCAGACCTCTTGCCGACAGCTCGCCGGGCGAAGCCCGAGCGCCAGAATCCGACTTGGCGCTATTTTCCGGAGACTGGTCACTATCTGGCGAACGGATTCCGGCACTTTTGGGAGCAGTTCGGCGGAGCGAGCCCCTTCGGCTTTCCATTGTCGGAAGAATTCGACGAATACGATCTGGATTCTGGTCGGTTCCGCACGGTCCAATACTTCGAACGTGCCCGCTTCGTGTGGATTCCGGAGTCACCGATCGCCCTCGATGGTGTCGTACTCGACCCGATCGGAGTCGAACTCGTCCATCAGCTCGGACTCGCATCCGCTCGAGCCTTTCGCTCACCCGCTGCCGCATCCAACGGAGCAGCGATGACGAGTTGTCGCACCTTTTCCGAGACCGGTCACGAGCTGTGCGGACCATTGCTCGATGCTTGGTTACACATCGGGTCGAGCGTCACCGCGAGCCTGTCGTCCGAAGAGGTCGCCCTCCTCATAACAGGGCCTGCCATCAGTGAGCCGATCGTGCTCCCGGATGGCACGATCGTGCAGTACTTCGAGCGCGCGCGTTTGGAACTCCGACCACAGGCCGAGCCGGAGCGAGCCATCTCGCTGGGCCGGATCGGTGCAGAAATCCTCGCTGCCCGTGACTGGCTCCGGTGAAATTGCTCACCACTCACGCACTGAACGACTGCAGCGTTGCACGAGGGAGATTGCGCGCTCCCAAGCATCGGTGGTCGTCAACCCCTTTGTGTGGTATAGTGCACGATCGGCAGTGCATCCCTGATCTGCCATCGGGACTCGCCGCACTCACCGGTATGGATTCGCCGAAGTCAGAAGCTTGCTTTCCGCTCAGCGAGCAGGTGAGGTTCTTCGTAGCACCAACGTATTCCTTATCGATCGACATGCCAGCCCTCATGGTCTCGAATGTCCGCCGAAGCTCATCAGCTGACAGATCTGGCCGAATCCGCTATCCTGGAATGGTCAGAATCGCAGACCAAGTGAGGAGCGAATACGTGGTCTTCCAAGATCCGTATTTCCACGCCCTCCGCCGCCGTTTGCAGGCTGCGCCCTACGAAGAGGCGCGCCGGCGTTTGACCGCGCGGTTGGCCGAAACGACTCCTCGTCCCCCGGGCCCACCCCACTTGACACCCGACGAGATCGCTGAGCGCGAGCAATGGCTCTATCGCGAAGGTCTCGATCTCTACCTCCCTATCCTTCGTACCGTGCTCCGCGCCATCGCCCGCGAAGTCCAGGCTGTACTCGTCGAGCCGACCGAACTCGACCCGGAAGAGCT
>OGCH01000186.1_pt1 | contig 40130 bp, 25 predicted proteins | sample 1570111 | NCBI WGS metagenome assembly OGCH01 (sample SAMN03436243, study PRJEB24508) | hot springs metagenome | biome: Desert Springs; feature: Hot Springs; material: Water | place: USA: Great Boiling Spring, Nevada | collected 2008-12-01 | depth 0 m m | reverse complement strand
GCGTTATAATTTGCGATGCCTGAAGGTGGAGGGATGCCCGAGCGGCCAAAGGGGCCAGGCTGTAAACCTGGTGGGCGGCGGCCCTTCGGAGGTTCGAATCCTCCTCCCTCCACCATTTTGGCTTTTTGCCCCTCGCTTTCCCCAACACGAAATTGCTCCCAATGGACGGGAGATTTCAGCGTGAAGGGTCCCAGAACAGTTTCTCAGGGGTTTGTAGTGGGCGGTGCAGGGATCGAACCTGCGACCTTCGGCTTGTAAAGCCGACGGAAGTTAGTTCTGAGATTACACTCTTAAAAATGGAGAATTTGGCGGAATTTTCCTTAATTCTCGGTGTGAAGGTGGACTAGGATCACAGGGAGGTGGTTTTGATGTCAGCCGTAAAGGAAGATGTGCAGTGGGATCAGTTGATTGAGGCTTTCTTGTTCTCAAGGCGTGCTGTAGGGATAGCGAAATCAACGCATGCGCTGTATGTCTCCCGCCTCGGGATCTTCAAAAACTTCCACTTTGAAACCAACCGCACATGTCGTTCTCCGCTGGACTGCACTCCAGAATGCATTCAATTGTTCTTTATCTGGCTCTCTGAGAATGGCAGACGGCTTGTCACTTTAAATGCCTACTATCGTGGCTTGAACACATTTTTCAATTGGCTTTGTGAAGTTGGGTTGAGACAGGAGAACCCAATGCGCAGAGTGAAAGCTCCGAAGCCCGAGAACCCTCTACCGAAAACTGTAACCGAAGATCACTTTCTCGCAACGATGAAGCAAATCGACACTTCTGATCCTACACAGCTGCGATGGGCGGCGTTGTTTGCACTCCTGTTCGACACAGGAGCACGAGCGAACGAGATCCTTACACTGCGCATCGGCGACTTAGATTTGAAGAACAGGATAATCCGAATCAGAGGCAAAGGCAGAAAAGAAAGGATCGTTCCATTCGGTCGGACGACTGCTGCGCTGCTTGCTAAGCATATGTCGCTTCTTGCGACGCAAAAGAGACTGACGGACGAATCCTATCTCTTCCAGACCAAGAACGGAACTCCTATTTCTGTCAGGCATGCTCACAGGCGATGGTGGAAACTTCAGAAACGAGCCGGTCTCCGACCACTGCCGCTGCATGGACTTAGGCATGGTTTCGCGAGGGCATGGCTTTTAAGTGGAGGAGACGCGTTCAGTCTACAGCTTATCTTAGGTCACACCCGTGCCGAAACAACTCAACGCTATGTTACTTTGTGGTCGTCCGACCTTCAGTCGAAACACGCACAACACTCGCCAGTTGACAGGTTAACTTTGAAAATCAAGGAACGATGAAAAAATTCTGCCGAGAGGGTAGGACAGCCCTCTCGGCATTGCCTCTTGGGACGGTGCGGGCGACGGACGTTTCGGGCGCGGTTGAGACTAAGCGCTCGGTTAATCCCCTCAAATGATTGCGTTTCAATGGAGCGCGGCATTTGAGCCGCGCTCCGAACCTTGATTGGGACGCTGATCGTTGACCGCCGAGCGTTAGATTACGCTTTCTTGGATTTCTTGGACTTGCGTTTGCGTGCCATCAGCCCGACACCTCCTTTCTGTTTTGTTTTTCTGTTTCAATCAGTCGTTCGGCGACTAATTTCGCAAGGGATAGTGCATGTTGGGCTTCAAAGTCGCCGAACAGGCATCGGGCGCCGTGATCTGATGGGTTGCTCGTTTTCCATAAGTGCCCAACACTCAATCCGATGATTTGAACTCTTCGGTTCGTTTTCGCTATGAAGTCGTTGATTGCTGTAACTACCGCATCAGCGAGTTGAGGCATGAAGCCTTCTTGATGTAATTTCTGTGCATCCAGACGATTGGTAACGAAGCAGGGTTCAAGTAGGACTACTAAAGCGGTTCTCGGGTAGGCGTTGATGAAAGCAGCTCTTGATAAGGGAACAGCAGATTTGACGCCACGAGGTTTGAAGCCAAGGGCGACGATGCGGTCGTGAATCAATTTAGCGAGCTCACGAGAGTGCAGAGAATATTGCCTGTGCCAGACTTCGGTCCCGGAAGCATCAGGGTTTGCCGAAGCATTGAAATGAAATTCGATAACGATATCGCATTTTTCTTTCGCTGCCTGTCTCTGCCTTTCTTTGTTTTTACCAGTGTAATCGCCTTTAAGCCAGACGATTTTCAACGCACGAGCCTCCTACTTCTAAAAATTCGCGTTACTCCCGTTACTTGTCGATCTACCAATCCAGAAACCGCCAAGACCAGCGATGATTGCTATAACGGTAGACAGAAGTGTTCCATCAATACCCTTCAGCAGAGCAACGATTTCCAGTGCAGTGATACAGATCATCGCTGTTATGGCTTCCAGTCGGTGCTTAGCCATCTGAGTTAACCTCCAGAAACCTTCAGTCACAACTGCCTTCATGGTCACAGTCGCCTCCTGTGTTCCGCGTGCTCTTATCTATTATGCACTCGCGAATGTATGATGTCAACAATCTTGTTGTGCAATGAAGTCCAGATTAGGATCGGAGAAAGCGCTTTCCATGCCGCATCGATTAGCTTCATTGCTTCCCTCAGTTCGTCTGGTGTCGGGAAACGAGTGAAATCGAACTGCATGACGAAATCTGCTGAAGATTTGAGGAACGGGTTGTTTTTATCGGCGTAAACGGGACGCCGAGCCGCAAGTGGAGAAGTTACAGATGCAGAGGCTCCAAGCCCAGCAGCTGAATGCTTGACAATGAAGAAGCCACATTCTCCCATTACATCCGCTAGTTCCTGACCTTCAAGCCAGTCATCAATCACTTCCATTCCTAATCTGCGTGCGGTTGTAACGAATTCCGAGAATTCCGAAGCGAGCCAGTGCGGAGCGAATGGGTGAAGTGTTGTGATGAACCGAGCCTTGCGCTTGTGTTCTCTCGCATATGCGAGTATGGTCCAGCAACCTTTCGTGCTGCCATAGAAGCCGAAGAAGCCCACTAAATCCGGGTCTGATTCAGTTTTCGGAACGAACGGAAATGGCTGTTGTAATGGCATCGGAATTTCAATTGCCTCTCCTATCGGGACCGCTTTTCGGTCAAATGCAATGAACACTACAGGATGCTTGACTGGGTTGAACATGATGAAGTCATGGACGACCACTACAGCAGGGACTTCTAACTGTCGTAGCTCAGAAACCCAATTTGGGTGCTGCCAAATGAAATTCGGATGCCAGTGAATATAGACAAAATCGAACTCCTTCGCTCGTAACGGTTCAGTCAATAACGGGCAATTGAGGATTTTGGATTGTTGAACTGCAGTCAAGTGGACTCCACAACGTTTCAACGGGTTTGCGATGACTGCGAACTTTAGCTCTTTGACTTCTGAAAGAGGAACGACAGAAACAGGATCGCCAGTGTTATCAGACATAACAGGGTCAAGAACTTCTCCAGCGACATGCACGTGTTGACACCTCCATGTCACTCGACTCCGAACCGCATTATAGCGACACGAAGGTATAAACGCAAGACCTGTGTGCGCATCTCAGTTGCATTTGTGACTGTGGCTGTGCTAAATTATTACAACAGGAATGAATAAGGACTGCTAAGAAAAAAAAGAAAGGAGACTGAGGCGCGATGCACATTTTTCGCGTGAAAAGCGAGGTCTATGACCCAGTTTTCAGAACCTTCCTGCAACCCGGTCGCTGGTATATCGCTGAAACCCAGAACGCCACTCCTCTCGTTTTCGGTCAACCGTCGGCTCTGGAGGCTAGGTTTCCCGGCATAGAGCTGAAGCCACTGAAATGGGAAGAGCATGGTTTCAGGACAGTTCCTCGTTATGATGACCCAGACGAGAAAGTATGGGTCATCCGTGCTGGCGGTTATGGCGATCTATTTTATTTGCTTCCGACGATGCGTGTAATCGCTTCGAAACTGAGAAACCCAGAGCAAAATTTAGTCCTTCAAACAGCCATGGACCCATTTCCGTCAAACGTTCCTATGCGATTCGTGAGATTTCCTTCAGCGCTCGATGAGATCGATCGTAGTTTTGCTGTTTTGAACATGGAAGACATCCCGGGCGAACTTGAAAACGAAGGTGCTGGCAGTTCAGCAGCCCGATATGCTCGTCGTGCGGGACTTGACGAAGATAGCCTTGACTTTACTGGTCTCTTTCCTGATTGGCTAGTCGACAAGGGTAACGAGAAATGGAGAGAATGGTTCGGAAGCAGAAGACCGCGCATCTTTGTTGCGTTGACGGCATCAGCAGCGACTCGCTCAGTTCCAACAGCGTTACAGATCGCACTCACGCTTCATAACCGAGCAGCGATTTTCTTTGCAAGTCCGTCCAATATGCCGCTACCATTCCCGTGTGGAAGCCTCCCAAAACCAGAAGATTGGATGTCGCTTGTCGCAGCAGCTGACGGCGTCATTGGAGCTGACACTGCACCAACTCATCTCGCAATTCTTCTGAACAAACCGACACTTGCAGTCTTCGGAGCCATACCGTCTCACCTGAGAATCCCAGAAAAATTTCAAAACGCTGATTGGCTAACAGTTATGGACATCGATATAGGCAAACCGTGTCCATGCCAACTTAACCGACCGTTCTGCCCAGTAACACAACAACCACTGTGCTTTGCTCTTTCTGCTTTGACCGAGAAGGTCATACAAAGGGCAATAGAATGGCTGGCGATGTTGATGTGAGGGTGATACAAATGAACTGGCTATTCACCAAGCGTTCCGTTCTCACAGGAACTGTCCAAAAGGACCTTGATTCGCTGGACAAGTTCGATGTCATCTACACTGAACTCTCAGAACTGCTCAGCGGGAACGGTCGTGCGTGGTTGTTCGTCCAGAACCTTAAGCCACACCACACACTTGTTCTGTGGATCAACGTGCAACGAGATATTCGTTCCCATTGGCTTGCAAACTTCGGGATGGCAAATACTGTCAACGAGAAGGTTCGACTCAGGCGAGCAAACCTTATCCTGCACACTCCAACTGACCCAATCTACCTCGACTGGGCTCAAGAATTCAAAGTAAAGTGCATCCAAACGTGGCTTGCCTTTCCTTTCGCACGAAGGCTTGAATGGAGATCGAGAACGCACCCTGAAGCAACCGGCACGCATTGGTCCTTCAATCTCCGCCGTCGCGAGTTCGAATTGTTGCTGCGAGAACTCGATTCGACGGGAATTATGATTTTCGGCTTGAATGATAACAGTGACTGCATGTTAAGTAAGCTCGCTGCAGCCGCCATACTCCGCCATATCCCTGCGATGATCAAGGATGATAGCAGTTCGTTTTGGAGGACGGTTACGCTAGGCAGCAAAGATTGCTCCATCTACGCGTCAGCACCGATAGCTTTCGATGAAAGCTCTTTGTCATTGCTCCTGTGTGTCGGTAAGTCCAATTGGACGAGATTCAGGAAAACGTGGATTAAGCCTTGGATTTCGTGGGTCACTAAGATGCAAGAGTTCTGGCACGAGCAATATGTGCGGGAGAAATTCAAAGAGGTGTTCGGGCGAGATTTGTTCTTCTTAGATTGGGCTGCGCTTCACCACTTTTACTTGTTCGATGTGGATGGTGACCCGCATGCAGAGATGGGCAAGTCTCTTCGTGTTTCAAAGCCCAGAACACAGATTAGATGAACTTCGCGCTGTCATCGAAAACTGCGATGTGATTTGGCTATTTGCGAGCTTTGGAAATGTTCTGAGTGCTTTCAGGTCATTGAAAGACGCAATTAAAGGCAAAACATTAGTCCTCTATCGGGAAATGGTGACTCTCGAACTCGTAAGAGATCGAGTAGCCGAATTGAAAGCGTTCATCGAAGAGGTAGGTTCATCTGCAGATCGAATCGTCATTCATTACCCGCGTCACAGGATTGTTTGGGATCAGGAACTAGACCGATTCGAAACCGTGAGAGCTGGTCTCATTGTGCCGTATGTTTTCGTAATGGACTTTGCTGCACAACGAAAACTTAGGTTCGTCCATTACCAAGCCGGCGATAAATGCTGGAAGGGTTCAGACATTGTAGACAAATTGAAACACCTTCCACACGTTATTGTAGGTTACGGAGAGGGAGCAATTGCGATGCGGCTTATTGAAGTCATGCGCCTGCAAGCGGAATCTGAGTTGATTGTCCATCCAACCAGAGTCGATGCATTCGCGCGCTTCGTTCTTCACGGCATCCTTTTAGGCTGTGTCCCTGTGCTCCTTCTGACTGATGCAGAAATGCCGCTTGTCTACGCTAACGCATCAAGCGTTGACAAAGCTGCAGCTTTCAGAGAACTTTCAAGGTATTTCCCTATCTGTCCTGACGAAGATTCATTCATTGCGACCGTTGAGCACTTGTTCGCCCATCCCGATGAAATCCAACGATACAGAACGAAGGTCTACGAATTCCTATTACATAACAGAGATCTTTGGTGTCCGGAAATAATCTACGAAACCTTTGCAGAGCACGATCTCTTCTTGCCATCAGACTTATTGCCAGCATCAGCCCTGGCGACAAGCGGAGCTGACGCTTATCCATGTGGAAAGTGGTCAGCAAACCCGAAATCACAGCTCTTTTGTTCATAGGAGGGTGGATTCGATGGCAATGTTACAAGAAACAACTGGCGAACAAATAATAATCTACCAACCGTTCATTTACAGACGGCATTCCGGCTACGGGTTGAAAAGCGAATGTCTTAAACTCGCATTTCCTAATGCGCGGGTCGTTACTGACGCAGCGTCTGTCAGGAACTTCGATGGCATCGTGATCGCACTCAGAGGAATTACTTCAGAGAACGCATTCTTCAGACCGCCATTCTATTACCCGAAGGAAATAGCGGCGCTTTCGACCGTCAAAGGAACCGTCATTCTTTACACTTCGTGGGAGTTTGACACTTTGCCTGCATCAACCTCAAACTTGATTCCTCGAGCAGACATACTTGTAGTCGTGTCGAAATTCATGACCGAGATCTTCCCTGACTCGCAATGCGTTGTCATCAAACCGCCAGTCAAAAACCTGCCATACAAAGCAAAGTCTGGTCGAACCTATAGAATTGGCGGTTTAATTCACCCAGCACGGCGTAGAAACCTCAGCGCTTGGGTAGAACTTAGGTCAATTTTACCACGAAAGTTTAGGATAATCTGTGTTTGCGCACCAGAAATCAAGTTCAATGAAGAAGCGAAATCGCTACTTGAGAAGGCAGCAGACGAACTGCTTTTCGACCTCGATGACAGCCAACTTGCAGAGTTCTATCACTCACTGGATTGGTTCATTTCGTTTTCCGTTGGCGAAGGTCATGGCTTACCTGTTAGGGAAGCGTTGAAATGCGGCACTCCGATATTAGTGCCAATTCACACTGGCTACGAAGAACTCGCTGGACTACCGGGCGTGATTCCCATTCCAACCGAAAGGAAGGCTGGAATCAACCACGAGTGCTGGCATGGGTTCGTCCACATGCCTAATGTGCGGAAAGCTGCACAGATCATCAAGGAGATGGAGCCACCGAAAGTGCCAGAGCGGTTGCCACTGCAATCAATTGACGATTACATTCAACAATGGCGGGAACTCGTTAAACCGTTAGTGAAACGAACGGTCCAACGTTCAGTTGCAAGTATCGGAGACGGCGAAATCGTCTGGCTTGTTACAAACACGCACCCGTGCGGAGTCAGGGAAGCCGCTACCATTTGGGCTGAACGAACGAATTCGATAGTTGTCCCGATGATGCACGCATACAGGCTGAACAATCCGAAACTCGTCATCATCCCATACCATACCGGCTATTGGGAATTCTACCGCTGGCACTTGCCATCGATCGTTAAACGACTGAAGTGCCCGATAATCGTCTGGGCACACAGGGAATTCCAGTATGAAGATGAAGCCGTTTTCATGACAAGCATTGCAGACGCAGTATGGGTGACTACTGAGCGCCTGTCCGAACGCATCCACGCTGATGGGATATTACCGAACCCGATTGGTGACCCACCAGTGTCAAACCCTGAGCCGAACCTAATCGGTTCATTCGGATTCTACAAGCACGAAGGAGCGGAATTGCTGAACGAACTTGCCCTGCGCCTTCCGGAATTCCGGTTTGAAGGTTATTGGACTCCATCGCCATTCTTCAGAGACCTAATTCCGATGGAGTTGCTCCAGCGGGACATTGACAACGCACCGACGAATTGCAGTCATTTCGTCGGTCCTTTCAGGCGCGATTGGTTGCACGAGAGGTTATCAAGGTGCGCAGTATTCATTCTCTGGAACTCGCCGCATGCAGCGGATGGAGAGATGTCTGCGAGAATTGCACTCTTGTTGCGAATGGGACGACCGATCCTCACTAACGATAATTCTCCGTTATCGCAATCGTTCAGAAAGTTCATCCCACTGGTCGCTCGGTTTGATGCTGAATATTTGACCTCGTTGCTCCTCGGTCCTCTCGAACCTTTTATTCCGATAAATGTGCCATCGCTGGAAGAGGAAGTTGCAGTCTTCTGGAGTTTAGTCAAGAAGTTCGTTTAATTCAGGGTGTTATTGATTTTGCCTGAACGCAATAGCGCTTATGACAGTCGAATACTCCCGCCCGATTTCGTGCTGCACTCGCATCACGACGTAATCGTAACGATGAAAATTCATCGGGTTTGCGTTAGCGAACTTGATGATGTCTCCTGGTCTGATTCCGATGAACAATGGCGTAACGAATTCAATCTGGAACGGCGAAATGAACAATCGCTGGCTCATCCAGTTACCAAGGATGCTCAACCAATCCGAAGGGATGGGCTTGTCGAACATGACGAACGCCGGAACTGCAATTGGCATGTAGCGGTCGGATGTTGGAACCATGAATGCCTCTAAGTCTGCCCAGATTCCGATAACATCGGCGTTTGTGTAGGCATCGACACCATAGAGAACTAAAATGTTTCGCCTATCATAATCACTCACATTAAGTTTGAGCCTGCTGACATAGAAATCCGAGAGTTGCAAGAGTACGTCATCGGACGGCCACAGTGCAATCCAAACGCTACCGACAGGCTCCCACTTCGGCAACGCAATTACTGTGCCATAGATCGTCCAGTCGATGCGCCACCCATTCAGCTGTGCGATTTTATTGAAGAAATCAAGTGCAGTTTCACCAAGTTGCGGACGCCAAGCAAATGAAGTTTTCCGTTCGCTGTAGAACTCAGGTAGCAACGGGACATCTGCAGCATACGGGTGTTTGTAAAAGACCATCGAAAATCTCGACAGAAAGTCTCGCGCGGCATCTGAAGATCGCCAATAATCGTAAGAAACAGGTGTGTCAATTGTCATTCGCTTCAACAATGCTTGATTATCTTCTAACGAAACTGTTACGCGGACTGTATTCTGCTCGATGTTGACTGAATAGCCGACCCGCGCGCCTGCATAGAGCTCTCCTTGACTATAGACATTGAGGCGATAACGCGAGAGTGGATATGCGATCCATTGGTAGTTCGTCCAGTCAGTCAACCTAAATGGGTTAAGTTCAAGGCTGGCTGATGCGGTAATAGCATCGGATGTCAGTTCGGCAGAATAACTGACATGCTGGATCGGCGCTTGATAGGAGAATGGAGTCGGAGGAAAGTATTGTGTTGTTCCAATGACAAGTTTCGAGATCAGCGGCAGATTGAATCTTGGCCATTGGATCTCAAGTTGCCATCGACCCTGCGAAATACTTCTGCGAGTTAGACTTGCATTGTAGTACCGACAATGTTCACGAATCCAATCGGCGTTCGGAATTGGTAGGGTTGTCCCTTCAATAGTGAAAGAACCAAACTTCGGGTAATGCACGAACGCACGCATCCAACATTCAGCAAGATTCCATACAGTCCCAGATGGCGTCTGTCCTGCAAATGCTCTTATCCACAATGATCCAACATGCACTGCGCCGACAACTGGAGACCCTATCCACGCAAAGAACACTGGATTTTCCGATAGCCCAATCAAAAATAGACAATACTCTGTCATCGAGGAAATTTGAGCCGTTCCTAATACGGGCTTTGAATACCGTCGTGAGCTGTAATTGCGTTGTCCGAACGCAATTGTGAACCGGAGTGGAGTGTAATCAAGCGCAGTTCTATGAACATGCCCATATGGAGTCATCGTGCTCGACCAGATTTCTTTGTGGTTATACATCAAATTGACGTCAATCCTGTCTTGCCAATTGTAGATAAGCAAAACAAGCGAGCGATCCGCGGTGAGGTAATAACCGAATTCGTGGTATGGTCTTAGAAGGAGTTCAACGGTGATAGCTGTATTGTAATCGAACATTGAAGGTGGCGCTGGCTGCATCAACACGCACATGTGACCGTAGGGTAAAAGAGCGAAGTAATCGGTCGATTGCAAAGGCACGGATATTTCGGAACCGGCGAGATCATAGATTTTGTAAACTCCGTCTGCTATAGGGCAGTACTCCGTGATGTAATCTGGGACATAAAGATCTTCCGCCCAGCGGATAAATGATCCATTAAGCAAACCAAGCGGCAACTCAGACCAATAATTAAGCGAGCCGAATGGAAACAATGTCACTGAGACGCTTGTCGGTGGCTTTATGCCTTGAATTAGCCACGGGAATCGTTGCTCAATCGGCATATCAATCACCGCCCAATCAAGAGTAAGCGCCGCTTCATGATTGCTTTTATTCTCCAGTCAACAATTTCCAGAACCATCTTGGAACAGGACCGAAAGACCAATTCTCGACTCCAAATGGCGTCAAAAGGAACGAATAAACTCCACGCACAGAATAAACATGCACCACTATCCTTCCATCATCGTAAGGCACTCCATCAACGCCGATTATCGGTTCTCCAAGCCACAACGGGCATTTTCCGCCATCTTGCGTGAAATATGGAACTATCCTGCCAAACCCAAATACAGCCTTGCGCGGGTATAATTGAACCACATTATTTCCCAGCGTCACGATTTGACGCACCAAGACCACCTCCCTGTCAAGGTAAGTCGAAGTTCCATAGACGGCAAGTGCAGTCATTGGATCAGGAATTCTATGAATCTTTCCAGCAGGCAGCGTTTCATGCCAGCCTCGATGCGGAAATAGCAAACGCGCTCGATTTGATCGGTATTTGCCGAGATCGTAAGTATAGTCATAGAGCGGAGGGCGCCATAGGATCGTTCCGAAACGGAAGTCTTCGTTGAAAATGCCATAGATGTGTTCTGGTGTGATAATCGGTTCTATGAGATTCGTGCCGGTGTACTTCCAAAGGAGCGCAGAAAGAATTTCGCGTTCCTGCTCTAAAGGCCAGTAACTGGCATAGACAATCCGTATTGGCAGTGTTCCACAAACGAAATGATCACCGTCAACACCATTCCTAAAGATGTAGCGCTCCAACCACGCCGGAACAGTTAACCCTTCCTGTTGTGCCCACTGGTACAGACTTCCAAGTCCTTTTACTTTTTGCCCACCGCGAATAAATGGCGCAGGAGCAACATGGGCTGGCTCAGCTGCAGCTGCAGAGATAACAGAATCCTTACTTCCAACCGCAAGAAATGGGACTCCGTCTATCACGAACTCATAATCCTTAATCGTCTCGGATGGTGCTCTCTCTCTTTCTCCTGGAAGACTTTCTTTATGCACTACAAACGCAGGAACAACATCGTCAAGCAAGCTGTTGATGCTCGAAACATACCCGTCCCAATAGAATGGTCTTACAAATGTGTAAGTTGCTCCCGGCCTAGCAATCAATGGAACGATCGGGTTGATGGCAATTCTGGTTGCGAAATCAATCCGTGTCAAGCCAATGACAATCGGAATCGCAGCTGCTGGAGGAATTCCGAAACTCGCAAATTCTTTTGGACAGTGAAAGTCAATACTTGGCGGTGGAATGAGGTATCCAAATGGCGGAAAACTCGGTGGAATGAGGTATCCAAATGGCGGAAAACTCGTTGGAATGACTTCTCGCGCGTTAGCTACTGGTGCTCCTGATCGAATATCCCAGAACGTGTATGGTTTATCCAGCCAACACGAAATGAATTCACGAGGAACGCGCGTGTGGATACGAATGTGCGTGTCACTGAGATAGTTCGAATGCGTGACTTCGTATCTGAACCGACGTTCAATTTTCCGCTGAATTTCCGGTAAGATGTTATAAGGGTCGTATTCATGATATTCTGGCGTCGGATTAACCCAAGACCCTACAAATTTTGGGCTGTATGAAAATATGTCGTAGCCGTTCGTTATTTCGAGAACGTAATAGGGACCTTCTTGAACGATAGTTGAACCAATTAGTGTCTTGCCATTCCAGAGGACAAAGACATCTGTGTAATAAAATCGATGAAATCGTTCGACATCGATAATCTTATCATTTGGCAGGTCCGTGTAGTCTGGTGGGTAGGTTGTTATGACTCTTGGAATTTTTCCGCCCTGCCAGTCCCAACTGACTTCAATCGGATCTCTGAACACCCATGGTTCAGTTGGATCCATCGAACAGAGACCGGGAATAACTCCAGTATGCCAAGGAACTAACCAACGCAGCCCGAAACGACTTGAACGAATGTCTAAAAACGGAACCCATAGATATCCGGCAGTGACACAACCGCGAAACGAAAGTTGTCCGTCTCTGCGTAAATACCGAGCCATGTAACCCAATAGGGACAAGCTGGAATAACTACAAAAAAACCATCTTCCATCCTCTCTATCCTCAACCAAGACGCTCCAAACTGGTCTCCAGGTTTTAAGGTGGCAAGCAGTGAATGAAGCCTGATCTCCATCTCTTGAATCTTCAGGCGTCAATACAATCGGGTCATTGGCGTCCGAGATTAACCAGAATCTATCCGTGTTCAAGAGATTGCTAAGCCAGTCATTTATAACTGTCAGCAAATTGGAATAAGACTGAGGACGGAATTGGACACGCGTCGGAGTTGCAAGGACAGCTTGGTGGACAAGCATAGACCCGCTTGGCAGGTTTGTTGCTAAGTAGACTTGACATAGGACTTCCTGACCGACATAATCCACCGTGTAGCAAGGCGGGAGGACTGCACCGTAGGAAACTTCAAAAATGTGAGAGCCATTTCGTTCGTAGTAATATCCGACGAGAAACGCTTGGACATCAAACCATCGAATGGCATTGAACGGAGCTGGATTATACAGGCAAAACCTAAAATAATCAGGATCACCCGGTTGTGGGTAATAGTACCGTTCAGCTGTAGCGTCAACTCCAACTGAACCGACCCACAAGATTCCAGCGGCAAGAACTTTGCCGCCAGGTTTTATGACCGGATCAAAGTATCTGTAGCGGCTCTCATCGAATAAATGAAACTTCCGTGTGCTCCAAGCCCAAACGAACAAAGTTCCATAAAATGTCGTTCCTCGATAGACCTCAGACAATCCCTCAACGTAACCTTGATCCAATATCGGCCAGAAATGTCCTAAGCACCAGTGACCGGTTGGCAACGAAACGACTTCTACTCCGATATAGTCCTTCGCCGTCATTAATTCATCGTAAACTTCCTTTGTAGCATCATCAATTGTTGCCCATGCAATTAAGCACTCAGTGCCAACCCAAATGCTCGGATTGTAACTGATAATCAATGGGTCCTTAACAACGAACGCTGGCAAGCTCCTATCATGCCAACCCGATGATTGCACTCGCGGAACGCGGGCTATCCCGACTTCGGAGATTTTGTGATAGTGCATTGCTGGTGGAATTCCAGCCCAACCGAAAGCGGTGCCAAAGAACAATGAATTGTGATAGATCAGTCCATTAGAGTCCATAGTTCCGAGGAAAAACTTTTCAGGCGGACCCGAATATTGCATGAACGCATAATCCCAGTCAAATTCTTGCCCATTGAAACTCACTTGATAGTTCGTGAAAAATGGAATGATTGCAACAAAATTGTAACCAGGAACAGTGACTCCGCCAATGGATGCACCAAGGTATATGTAAGTCCAGTCTGCTTGCAATGCAATCATCGTGCCTTCTGTTATCGGGTGTCCAGTTGGAACTACCATCTCCCAAAATTCACCTCTCTCTGCCTGATATTCTATGCTCGTTTAGAAGATCGTCCTGAACGTGAACCCTGCAAGTGTCCGTTGTGCCTGCTGCAATGCCTGTTGAACTCCAACTGAAACATCCTGCGCAGAGACGTGAATGGTGAAATTGATCGTCGAAGTGCCACCGAGTGCTCCAGTTCTCATGAAAGACCACAGTGCTGGTCCTTCAGTTATCAGAAACTGCGAAAGCCGCTCAGGCACCGCATACAAAGTCAAGCTGACAAGTTCTGTCCTAATGTTGCGCAATTTCTGTTCGATTTCGTCCAAAGCTCGTGCAACCTGCAACTGAGCTTGCAACAGTTCAAGCCAAGGTCGAGTCCCAAACGGAACGAACGCCATCAGTTCTCCGATTTGCTGCAATCTGGTCGCATAGAACTGGCGCAACCACACGAGAAGGTCCAAGAACTGAGCCCGTGCTTGCTCCATCGTCATCGCAACGAACGAAGGTAACTGACCTCTTTCAATCCACGACCCAATCGTGTCCGCAATTTCCCGTAGGTGACTAGCGAGGTCTTCAGGTTCGATGAACAGGAAACGCCACACATTCATGATTTCCCGTTCAACTCTAAGCCTTGCAACGAACGCGTCCCATCCACGACGAAAACTCAAGAGCAATCTCTGTGTGAACAGTCTCCTCAGCCTATCTAAGCCAGTTGCAAGCAAAACTGGCATCAGATTTACACGGCTAATCAGGTCGGAAAGGTATTCAGTCCCGATCTCGCTAAGGATTTCACGAATCTCACGAAACGCAGCTCCTATGCCAGACACAGCAACACGAACATCAAGGCTCGTGCGCAAAGCTTGATTCAGCGCTTCTATGCCTTTCTGGATGTAATTGGCTGCTTGCTGTGTAATTCGACCGGTTCCTGCTATGATTCGAGATGCGGCAGACATGTATCGATAATGACGAGTTAGGGCGATGCTTGCGAGTTCACTTCGAGCTACAGTTGCGTTGTAGGCGTCACCGAGTTCTTCGAATTGATCGACGAGAGAAGATGTAATTGATTGCAGGTCTTCTAACGAAGCTGGCGATATAAGTGGTCTTCTCCTAAGTTGCGCTCGAGCCCAATCCCACACTCTCTGTTGGGCTTCAACCGGCGCCACTCCAAGCCTGATAAGCATTCGGTAGCGCAATTGGGCTTCACGCCAGACCGACTGATGGTAACGCCGTTCGGCTTCAAGTGCCCTATCAACAGCAAAGGACAGAGATACAAAGCTTCCTTGCAACGATTCAATTTCGTCCTCAAGGTCTTCAAACCTCAGTTTCGCCACTTCATCTCGGTAACGCCTTATACGTTCGAGTTGGTCTAAGACCTCCCTTCCGAGTTTTGCTAGTTCTGCACGCACAGCGGCAATTGCTTCTGGAGTTGTTGCCATGAAGTTCTCAGAAGCAAGTAATTGCTGTAACCTTTCAATGTTCACCCGTATGTCCTTAGCATTATCGCCGACCAATTCGAAAGCATCTGCAAGTTTCTCGAGCGCTTCTTTCGGACTAACCGCCGGTCTGGAAAGAGCGTTCAAGACCTCGTCAAACGCAGCAGCGAGGTTCTCCGTCGCCAAAACTGCATCTCGCGTTACATCACCAGTCAGATCTGACATGAACTCGCTCCAAGCTTGCTGCATTTCCGCAAGGACCCTGTATGGAGCCGTCAGCGCCTCGAACTGTGCTCTAGCGAGGGCAATTAACCGTTCGCGGACTTCCCGTGGGTCGAGAAGTTCGTAAGCCCTGCGTCTGAGTTCGGTTAGTCGCTCGTTGAGGTCGTTAAGCTGCTCTCTAATAGGGTCAAAAATGCTTGCTTTCAATTGGTCAGCGTTCATGACTGAAGCTAAATCCTGCATGGCTTGCAGGAATTGCTCTCTGTATTGGGTTGGAGCTTTAAAGACTGCATCAAGGACATTGCCGAACTTCTGTCCTGTTGAGATAGCGCTGTCAAGCCACTGTATCATAGGTCTGAACGCGGCGCGCTGTTCCGGTGGAAGTGACTGCAATTGGTCTCTTATTTGCCTGAAGTTATGCAGGATGGTGTTAACGCTCGGTCCAATCCGCAAAAGTAAATTCTCCAGTTCTGGTCTGACGCGAATGTAGGGTTTGTCTGGTCGAGAAACAGTTTCCCACATTTCTAGAGGAAGGTCACGCAATTCTTTGGCTGCATCAGCGATCTCCATCGCTGGACTGCGCATCATCTCTCCAAGAGCGAGTATGGCTTTGAGGCGATCGCTGACTGTGTTGAACTGATCGAGGTTGATGTAAAGGTCTTCAAGTGCGTTCCGATAGAACAAGGCAAGTTCGCCTATCCGATCCCACTCATCTCCGATTCCCGGAGGAGCAACCAAGGGTCCAAATTCCCTTGCTGCTCCAAGCATTTCCTGAAGTTCATTGATCTTTTGCGAAATTTGATTCCTGAGACCGCTGAGCTGAACGGATTGGCTGGCGATTGTGTCAGCAATGCCAGCCATAGCTGACGACAAAGTATTGGTAGCACCTTCAATGCTCTGCTTGATGCTCCTGAGAGCCATTTCCTGCTCGGTGCTCCATGCATCCCATTGCTGCTTCCAATAATCGACGAGCCTGCGCCAAGCAGACCTGATTTCTCCGATAACGTTACGGCGGATCAGACCTTTGATCGGAGCTATGAGGATCATCTCGATGATCCCGTAGACGGTCCTAGGGACGATGCCGAGCATGAACCTGCGATAGAACGACAAGATGCCCTTAACTTGCAGGATGCGCCTTTCCGATAAGCCCATTATCTGCCCGATCTCTTCAACGGGAATCAAGTCCGTCATGAGAGCAAGAAGTGCGCCAACAAGCCACAACCTAAACGAGACCGCAAACACCCTCGCAAACCTTTGCCATGCTCCTGCGATCCTTATGCGACGGGCGATATCGAAGCCGACGGCAAGTTGAGGAAGCTTGGAGAGCTGGTTAAGGAGCGGCGTGACAGCTTGCTGCAATTTTTCACTAATAGACTGCAACATGTTCCTTATGCTCCGTGAAAGATAGCCAAAGAAACCTTGTGCAGCGAACGCAGGAACACCTCCGAGGTAGAAACCCAACGTCTGCAGGAACGTATGCGTCAACCAAAGTAGGCTGTTATAAGATTGTGCGAGCTTACTACGCAACCAAGCGATCGAAGATTGAAACCCAGAGGATATGCTGCTCCAGAACTTTCGTGACGTCACAAAATTGGCAATGGACGCAAAGAAGTTCCGGATAACCCTCACAAGCGATGAGATCACCCTCACAAACCAAATTGGTTCTGTCAGTTGCTTCGCTGCATCGATCGCCTGATCTAGGCTCTTTCCCAAGGCAGCTTGCTCGGCAAGGAACTGCATAAGTCCGGCAGTGAGCATTTGGATGACCTGACTTGCCTGCTCTTCAGTAAATCCAAGTGCGACTAAGTTCTTGTGGAGGTTCAGCAGACCTCTGCGACCGAAAAGAGCCATCAGTGCTCTATGGGATTGGAAGACAGACCTTGCCAATTTTCTGAACTGGGCAATTAAAACATCTGCGTTAGGCATCTGCAACAACTGGGCTTCAACCTGACGAACGAACGCAGCAGAATCTCTAAGTAGCCGTCCAATGAGTTCGGGCATGTCTATGCCCAAGTCCAACAATGCTTCCCGCAATTCTTTCATCCCACCAGAAGAAAATTGCTTGATCGCATTGAACAACGCATTGAGCCTTCGCCTCACGCCACCACGCGTTCTCATTCGCAACTGAGTGAATGCTCCCTGAATTTCAGCAACTGCTGCGACACCAAGCATCATACCCAACTGTTGCTGTAGGCGAGAGATCTGAGCCATCTCTTCAGGCGTGGCTATCCCAAGGAACCGTCGTGAACGAAGCCGCGTTAATTGGTCGGATATACTTTTGATCAGCGGTTGCAGGTCTGTCGGGTCAGGTATGACTTGAATGGCTGAAGCCAGTCCAAGCCCAGTCCTAATGCCAGCACCTATCAAATCGGAAACTCCAGCGAAGTAGATGGAGATCTCATCTGTAAGCCTTTCAAAGAAGCGCATGAACGCGTCAGTTCGCCTCGGAAACCGACGAGCAGCTAATCCGACAATCGAACCGAGGCTAATCTGCATAGCCTCGGTGAGCGCATCCGCCGGAAGAACGACAGTTCCCATCAATAAAGTCCTCAAAATAGCCGGGAGATTAGAGGACCGGATGACACTTTGGACCTTTCGTTGGTATTCCGCAAGGTAAGGGAACGCAGCAACATCGGCTGACCTGATGGCTTGCTTGATGCCGTCATAAGTCGAATCAGCCAACGCGAGAAACTCGCCAAGCGTGACGCGAGACGCAAGTTGGCTTATCCTGTTTATCAGTTCAGATGCACGAGCGGAAATACGACCAGCTTCAATGATTTCCGGTCTACGCATCATTTGGGAAAGCAATTGCATTTTAACTGCTTCTTCAACAGTAGACTTGATGTCTCCGAATCGACTCAAAAATGCTTGGGCTGCACGAACCCTGTCCTGTAGCGTCAATTGAAACCCAAGCATTTGAAGTTCTGTAGCGGTAAGTAAGTCATCCTGAAGGGCTATGCCTCTATAGATAGCGTCCTGAACCTTCGCCCAGAATTCCTGTAGGTTTCCGGTGAATTGAACTCCACTTACGATCTTGAATAACCTAGCATGGACTGCGGAGCTGATCGCTGCCAGTTCTTGAGGAGTAAGTTGTTGTTGTGCGATAGATGTGATGATGGCATCGATCAAAGCTTGGTCGAGTGTCCGAAATGCTTCCAAGATAAATGACTCCGTTCTGGATTGCAGGTAGACTTTGAAATTTTCCACGAACGGCAATAGGCTCGGTCTGACTGGACCGAGCCCGAGACCTAGGAAAAGAAACCGTTCAATCGGGATGCCAAGCCTGTAGAGCAGACCTGCTATGGAACGAGAACGCATTGTAAGTTCCTCAGGGATGAGCTGTAGGAGTGGAGGGATTCGCCTAGCCCGACGCCAGAAGATCAACGGCTGAGCCATTGCAGAAGTTAACTCTGACACCCTCAACTCTCCGCTAAGCCAAGTAGCCATCCGTTCCAACCCGCCGGGAACAATTAAAGCCTTCAGACCCTCAAGGAAGCCTCTCGCAGGGACACGTAAAGCCGACAGTGACAGACGACCAATGGAGGCTTGAAGTCTATCGATAACCATCAGGAAGTGGCTTCCGATCGTCGACAACTCAAGGAACCGACCAGCAAGCCAAGCGAGAGCGGAAATTACCAAAGTTATCCCGCCAAACAGCGAACCGAAACCAACGACCATCTTAGAAATGGCTCTAAGGAGAGGCGAATCAGCGATAGTTTGCGACAAAGACGCCAACGCTTCCGCAACAGTAAGCTGGAGCTGGAAGAGAGGTTGGACCATCAGCATCATGGTGTTCCTAATTGTTGCTGTGGCAATGCGAAAACGTTGTGCTGGAGTTTGACGGAGCGCTTCGTATTTCTTCTCGGCATAGTCAGCACTTTCTCCAATTTCCCTCAACATCCGGGCATGCTTTCTGAATTCATCGGTGCCTTGCTTGACGATGGCATAGAATGCCCTTTCCGCTCGCTCTCCGAGCAACAACCGAATCGTTAACTCATCTGCCTGCGTTGCAAGTAGGTCAATGACATTTGCAAGTTCTTGAGCGGAAGGTCGTAGCTGGTGCCAATCTATCCCAAGTTTCGCTAATTCCCTTCGTGCCTGTGCAGTCGGAGCTTCAAGCCTGATGAGCATACGGGCTAAGCCAGTACCAGCAATGGACGCCCGTATCCCTGCATCGTGAAGCAGCATGAGAGCAGCAAAGAGATCGTGGAGAGGAACACCGAGCTGACCTGCAATTGGACCGACGTATTTTATGGCGTGCATCACATCTTCGATGTCCATCAGTGATTGGTCAAGCGCGTAAGAAAGCTCTGAAGTTATAGTCCTAGCAAACTGACGAGTAATCGGCAAACCCATGTTTCGGAGAATTGCGAAGACCATCCTGACAGTTTCGGCAAGGTCGCCACCAGAAGTCTCGGCAAGTGCCATTGCTTCAGGAAGAAGCGCTACAGTTTGTGCTATCGACAAGCCTGCACGTGCAGCTTCTAGGAAAGCCGAAGTGATTTCAACGAGGGATTGACCGTATCTTCGTGAAACAACTGCAGATTGCTGGAGGATTTCATCAGCTACGGCAGAAGCAGCGGCGAACTGACCAGTGGCAACAGCAGCCAACGCAGCCATCTGTTGCGCGGAAACTAGCGCCGACGCGAGCTGCTGCGCTCCGACAGCCAACATCCCAAGCGAGAACAAACCCATAGCACCCATAGCATAAACTTCAGCGGCAGCAGCCCGCAAAGCGGTCAGCTCGGCAGGTAACTGACCGAGCTCACCACGAAGCTGCCTTATTGCAAGCGAAGTTTGGTAATTTGCAGTGATAAGGAACGGGATTATCAGCTCTCTAGGCATAGTTATCTCCGTCGTGCTTTCTCAAGTGCCCATTCTTCCGCTTCGCGACGAAGATTCTGGGCAAGAATCCAAACGAGCGGATGCCAGTTGTCGTGATGTTCTTTGTCAATTAACGACGCAAGTTCTGCACAGACATTATACATCGTCAAAACCCAACGAAATAGGTCATCACTCAGATCCTGACACCCGAGAGCTTCCTTTGTCCAGTAGATCGGTGGCGTTCTGATTAGTGCCCGGAAACAGTTCAAGCAATTCGTTCATCCCTGCAGCGACATTTTGGGTTCTTCCAGAAAGTGTCAGCAGGGTCGTGATGATCAAGGTCATTAGGACTGGAGTGGCGTTGAATGCACTCTCGTCAGAAAAGAGATCTGAAGGTTCAAGCTGCAAAACGGGAAGGTCTGGTAACGGCTCGGCGTTGTAGACAGCCTGCATTAGGTTGCCTTCTTCATCCTCTGCTGGTAACCTGAATGAAGTAATGAGAGGCGGCAAGGATTTAACAAGCCTCTCCGAGCTATCAAAACCACCAAGAAACAACTCTGCAGCCATCTGGATGTCAAGCCGCTCGGAGAATTTCGGGATTCTGATCTCAATGAAGAACTTGTCGCTGTTTCCGAACGGTATCTTAATTGGTGTTCGACGAACTGAACGAATCGCAGCCCTTAGTTCCCTGAGGGCTTCCGTCCTGTTGATGTTCCCTTCCATAACCCTAAGTCGCCTCCTTGTTGGAGAATTTAAGTTTCAACGTCAACACTATCCAGAGACGACGAAGTTGTATGGTGCGTAGATTGTTCCTGCGATGATCGGAGCGAGACCTCTAAAGTCAACGGTGATTTGCTCAAGTGAGGTCTTATCGCCGCTGGCGTTAACTTGCACTCGCTCTGCAGCAGCCCTTCGGACGACAAGTTTCGCTCGCTTCGTCCCTCGTGCTAGCAAGACACCAAACGCGAACTCAGAACCCTGCATGATGCTGTAAATTTCGCCGACAACTGGGTTCGGGAGATAAATCGTCATGTTTCCAGTGACCCTGACAACAGTAGTCATGACGTCAATCGGGTAGATGTCACCGAACGGAATCAGTTCGTTGGCATCGATAGGGTTGAACTCGATGTTGACTTCAACAGATTGGATGTAGAAATTCGCCCAGTGGTCTGCCACAAACGACGCGTCAGAGATGTCCTGGACTCCGCCAGCAACAACTGTCCCGAAAATAAGAGTTTCTTGCCGCGTGTAAGGAGGAGTGGTCAACGCAATAACTGAAGACGGTGCCATTGAGGTGACTTCAGCCATCCTTCCTTGCAAAGTAAACGTCACCTGCGGCAGTTCACGTCTGGAGAACGAGAAACGAGCACCAGTCACACGAGCATCTACGATTCGTTTGGTGTAGCGGTTTCCCAATCCGACAACAGCAGTCACATATGGAGGTTGCATATCAGTCCCAAGCTCAATGACCGCACTAAGCGTTGACAAAAGGTCTGGGTGCAAATAAACAGGCAAGTCGCCCTGTGCCCATTCGCCACGCTTGACACTCCAAACATCAAACCACTGACCGTCTGGTAGTTCCGAATACTGGATGTCCCACTGCCGTTCAATGCTTTCACCGCCAGCAAGCGGCAACGCAGTCGTAACATTCGCAGGAGTCCCTTTTGCTGGTTGGACTGCAATTCCAGCAAACGAAAAGTTACTGCGAGAGTACATGTAAGCTCACCTCGTGATGAACAAACCGATGACTCTGGCTTCCGTTCCAGTTAGCTGCTTAGGGTGCCTTGCTCTCTATTCCTGAATAAATAATATCACACAAACGGAAAATTAGATAACCTTGCCACCAAGGTAGAGTTCAGCTCCGAGCGTGATGACGACTGATGTGCAGTCTGGAGCGCGTTCTGCGATGATGGATTCGACATCACTGATGAAAGTCACCCTCGCAGATGGAAGAATCCGAACTGACCGACCAGAATCGAGTTCTATCAAGCAATGTTCATACTCTTCTCCGATTAGGTGCAAGAGCAAAGTCCTTGCAAGTTCGAATTGAACCGATTGAGGCGGTCTGTTCCTGCAATTGACCACGGCAATGATTTGCACTCCGATGGCAAGCTTATCCATCGGAACAGTCATGTCGTCGTGCCCGATTTCAGGTATTCCGATGCGAGCGTAAGGAACTTGACGAGGCTCGGTGCGTGAGTTCAGGTCCGCTACTTCCGGGTGCGTGCCTGTAAATTCCAACAACGCGTTCGATACTCTCTCCTTGATTATTGTGAGAAACTGCTCGAGTTCGGTCATGCCCATCAGCCTCCAAGCTTATACCCTGATGCTGCAAAAACTGATGCCACCCTGTTCCATTCACGTTCGGCAAGTGTAATGAACGCAGTTGCAGCGTTGAACATTTCCGGTTGGAGCAATTTCTGATGGTCGGAGATTTTAGCGAGTATCCTTTCGATGAAAAGGGATGCACGTTGACCTTTGACCCGTCGTTTCCTGATTGGTTGCGGCTTGATAGTAATTCTGTAGGTGAGAACCCTTCGTTTCTCACGGATTTTCATGATCTCGGCGGAATGGTGCAGCCTCATTGTGAAACGAGGGTAGCCAGATGGCATCATAACTGGTATGCGAACTGTGCCGAACTCAACCGGTTTGCGCTTATACCTTATCCTGCCTTGCTTTGTGTAGGTGAAAAATGGATGGTAACTTGTCCCTTTGGTTGGACTCGCCGTTATGAAACGCTCCTTGAGGATGTCTGGTCTCGTCCTTGCGCCGAACAACCACTGAACCTTCGACCACCATTCTGGATCAGGGTCTTTAAGCGTCAGATAAGGTGAAGTCGTCGGTTCGATAGTTCCGTGAAAGCCATACTGAACAACGTGCCAGTATGGAGCTTTCTGTGTATCAAAGCCCGTGAAAGCGCCAGCGAAACCTCTCCTTCCTCTCACAGGTTGGAAAACTACTTGGACAGTGTAAAGCATCTGCGCCAAACCCTTGTCCGAATTCAGGGATTTGCGAGCCATTGGTCGTGCAGGAAACCACCTGCTAACGGAAGTTGGCTCGACGAAAAAGATGTCGTGAACAGCTTTCTTGAAAAGAGCAGACATTTTCCTGCTGAGGTAAGTAGGTATAATTGACATGGCAGCACGTTCGAGTTCTTCAAATCTCAAAGCCCTCATCCTCCCACTTTCACCTCGACGCCTTATGACACCCTTCGCCGTAATTTCTATTCGCTCACCAAACAACGATCGCAACTCGTTCATTACAGCCTGACCGTAAGTCTTGTCGTTGGCGAGACCACCGAGAAGTGAGCGCAAAAACGGTCCAATGGCTCCAGCCGTTGAAAAATCGATGATAATCGAAAAACTTGTCGGGTCCGGAAGGCTCAGTGTCGTTGGTTGAACGAGTTTCATAAATGTAGGGAGTTTGAATTGCATCCCACGATAAACATACTTGGCTCTCTGCGCCTCCAAAGCACGCCTAAGCTTGTATGCGTGGTCGGCTGCAAGGTGCATCAACCTATCGGCTGCCCGTTCGATGTCATCAACATCTGCGCTAACAAGGGAGAACAATCGCCTGAATGCCTCAATTCTCGGCAACGATGCACGCAAAGTGCTCGCGATAGTTTCAGGAGAGATCTCACGCAATTCGAGGATTTCTTCAAGGCTTCGGGATGTCAATTGAGTGACCATCGGTCGAAAGAAACCGACCGAGTGCCCTGGAGGTAGCCTGCCAAAATCTCCCGTCCGAACGTAGAAATGTCGAAGTATCGGCAACATAGGAGTGGCTATCCTGCGCAGTTGCTTTGCGTAGCTTGACCTGAGTTTGTGCGAAGACGAAGACACATAACCAGCCCAGTATTTGTAGAAAATCGGCCACTGAACCTGAACCTTCTTGGCTGTCAATTTCTTTGCTGGTCTTTTGGGCAAGAGGGTTTACACCTCGTCAAGTTCGCAACCGAACATACTGTAGGTAAACTTCATAAAGCCATCCCTCTCCACTCGGATCTTCAGGCAGCGCGGTGACTTGGAACTCGTCTCCAGTGTCAAGCCGAACGATCCTGTCACCCGGCTCGAACCTGAATGACCCAACCGCTTCTTTGCGGACATAAAGGACATAGTCCGCATCGGATGGGACAAGGTAGAAAGGACGAGCCATAGTCCTAACTGATTGAAACCAACCACGAAATCGACCTCGCACGACACCGTCTCTGTAGACTTCAAACTCATGACGGTCAACAATTGCTGGCAAAGAAATCATACTTGACCACCAACCCTAAGCAACCTGTAAGCGATCTGTTCTAACTCTCGAGCTTTCGCACGCAAGTCCTTGACTGACCTAAAGCTGAACGAAACTGCACCGACACGGATGGAATCGTAAATACTACTCTGCTCGCTTGAAGAAGCTTTAAGGTAAGCCGCAGCGATCAAATACGGTAGTGCTTCATACACTATCGGAGACACAGACATAATCGCATAGTGGACCTCGATTATGCGGGCGGAAACGATAAAGACAGACCTGTTATAAGAGTCCGGAACTGTAAGTTGCTCGCTGCCAGCATACACCTGCGAATCGATCACTTCAACTTCAAGTTGCTCTCCGTCTATAACGAGCTTGTTCACTTCGGCAATGGGTCTGTATAGCCACCAACGGCCAGTCGGATCGTCGTATGTCAGTATCACATGCTCCCTGCGCGCGAGACCGAATTGAAGAGCCTGAAGTTTGGCGGCTTTGACGAACGGAATGAGATTTATCGGTGAAACGAACGGAAGGATTTTCTCTGAAGTGAGATTGGCTAACCAGCTCTCGTCATCATCAGACACTTCCAGCGGTTGAAGGTTCGAGATGTGAGTTCCAGTGAAGTATTGGTAGAACGAATGACCATATGGGTCTTCGGATCGCGTCCCGATGAATACCGGCAACGATACTGGCGGGACACTAGCCCAGACTGGAATTTCTGAGCCGAAATGAACCATTCGGTAAGCCTCCCTTCACTGAAGACAAACGATTGACCTGCTACGAAGACCGAACGCAATGATAGGGATAAGGGCGACCGCAGCCAGAAGCTGCGGTCGCCGTCGAGTGTCACTACTGGTCAACCATCATGATTAACCAGCTGGCGGCACGATTGAAATCGCAGCTTGCCAGTAACGACCTGGAACTGCGAGGGCAACGATCCACAGGAATCCTTGCGCGATAGTTAAATCGGCGCCCGGAAGGTCAATCCTCAGAGGCATCTCGTCACCGAGGTAACGAAGGTGGATCGATGGACCATCATCGGTCGGAGTGTCAGGGTCTATGACGAACGCATATCGGTTTCCAGTTGAGGGAAACAGCGGGTGAGCAATTGGTCTAATGTTCCCGAAGGGAGTTGGAATGGGAAGCTCACCAGTTAGCCACTTGGCTTGACCCTCTGGACCAATTCCGAAGTTCCTTGCAAGCTCCCTTGACAGGTTGGCAATATCCACGGTGGATGCGTAGAGCTCTCTCGGAATTCCACCAGCAGACCTGACTATCCGTGCTGCCTCGACGACTGCATCATAGGTAAGCAAACTCTCGTTGAGGGTAACGACATTGCTGCTTGGGATCAGTGTCTGCAACCCATCCATTTCGAACCGTGAAGCAGCCGGGTCGTGACGACCGAAGAAAGCATCATATTCCACAGTTATCAACATGTCTCGCAACGCCGCATTGACCCTACGTTCATGTTCGCTTCCAAGATTTTTGCCGAACAATTCAAGCGCCCTGTTGGTCTCAGCCTTGATGGCATAGACTCCATAGGGAATGTCAACACGCTCTCCAGATTCCCATTGGAAGCTAGGGAAGGTTGATTCTGAACGCCAGTTCAATGCCCTCGTCCTTCCGAAACGAGTCTTGGCTGCGAAGAAGCTAACAAACTCTCCGCCGTCGCCCTTAACACGCTCTAGCCGCTTGAGAAGCAACGGCTCAGTCATTCCGTCAAGCAAAACCAAGACGACCGAAGTTACTGGAGTCCAGATAAATTCCGTCGTAGAAGTGATGCCAGCAGCCTGCAAAGCCTGAGCGACTTTGGTTTCAAGCCTTTCGCTCATGTCTTGCACCTCCGAATTTGTGGGTCAGAGAAAGTTTATCGGATCGATTCTGCATGACTGTTCTGGCTTCCCGGTAGCATTGTTCAATCTTTGTCCAACGGAAGCGGAGCTGCTAACAACTTCTGGGCTTCTCTTAGCAGCATCTTTCGCTCTTTCTCCGAGGCATTGATCCACAGTTGCCAGATGTCATCTTCTTTGGCTTGTCTGCTGCTCGAAGCAACAAACGAGGAGACGCGTCTCCTGTTTCGTGTCGCGTTTTCCACTGCTTCAATTCGTTCCGCAAGTTCGTCAATTCGGCTGATGATTGGAGCAATAGCCTCTCGGATCAATTTCGCGAGATTCTCATCGGATTTTGTTTCGCTTTCTTGCATGCCATCAACGCTTGCGTTAGATGCCATGATCTGGGCTTCATGTTGATCTCCCTGTTCAGTTTCCGTGCTCACACTTTCGTCGGTGGATTGACATAAGTTTGACGCTTGTTCAGAAGCTTCAATTTGCGGTTCATTGTTCTCAGTTTGGGCGTCGCTTGACTCTCCTTGTTGACCAGCTTCAACGGCTTCTGCGTTCTCATTCGATTCGGTTTGGATCGCAACTGCACCAAGAGATTTTAGTGCAGCTTCGATAGCTGCCCGTAAAGCGAATGCGGCATCAAACATTTGACCTCTGGTGATTTCGAACTCGTCCGATCGCACGACTTCATTGAACTTATTCCACGCGTTTCTAAGCCTCTCCGCAGCTTCTGAAGGCGGAAGAACTGGCTGGGTCCCAAGCGAGACAACTAATGCGAGCCGAAGCTCATTGTAGTTATCATAGAACGAGTTCGCTTGTGCATTGACTCCGAGGGCTTGACCGATGCGTTCTCGGAGATTGTTGATCGCTTCAATCAGTTCCTTGTCATCAACTTCGTCGAGAACTTTACCCAAAAGTTGAAAAGTTTCGGATAAAAGTTGAACGGCGATGTTGGATGGCACTCCATATGCTGGTGGATAGCCGTAAGCAAGAGGATGACAGTTAGCCGTCCCACAGCTCGCTGTCTGGTTGTTCCTGTCGGTTTGCTCTCCTTCGTCCATTGTTTCGATGACTTCTGACTCGGTTGCCTGAGCGAGCAATTTCGCTAACTTGCTGAAAACACGCCTGATGAGCGTGTCATTGCGTTGGGCATCTTCGGTCGATTTAGTCTGCGCAGCCTGTTCTGGATCTACAGATTGCGAAACTGCAATCGTCGCAACGACTTCATCTGGCAAAGCAGCCATCCTGACGCTACCTCCCTGTTCTACTTCAAACGCATCCCGTTCGAAGTCGAAATGCTGTATTCATGAATATTATAGCAAACGCCGAGTTAGGGCGTCAATAATACTCCAATTTCTTCCATTCGTCAAGTGTTTCCAGTCTTTCCTGAACCTTACGCTTTCTCTCAGCAAGCTCGGCGATGTGATCGAACTGCTCAAGGACGATTGGAACGACATCGAGGTTCAGAACAATGTAATCGTATTTGCGTTTCTTCCATTCCCGTTTGGCTTGCGAAGGAGTGTGCGTCAAGACGTAGGGTAGTTGACCATCTCCTTCTGGATACCAAAATTGCCAATACTGTCCTTCGCCACCAATCTTCGGTCCTTTGCCCTCAAGCAATCGAACTACCCATTTACCGTCCCTAGGTTCTACATCGTCATCACAAACCTCAAATTTCATCCAGAACTCGTGGTAATCTGGACGCTGAACTCCGAACCAGACGACACCGTTAGCTTTCCACTCAAACAACGACCATGTCGCTTTCGTCGAACCGGCAGCTCCCGGTGGAGCCCACAAAAGCGGTTCCTTTTCGTTGACAACGGTCAACCAAATATACGGCTGCCTTGCTTTCTTGGTCGCAACTATCCTGTCGCCATCCTCGTAGTTTATGAACTTGTCTCGCAAAACTGGAGCAATAACGCCGTTGAGAAACTGAAGAGCAACTGCTGGAGTGAACAATGTCCAACCGATGAGTTGCCTCGTTGGAGCCGCAGGGTTCACTATCCTCAAATCACCATGAACGCTCGCGACGTTGACTATCCGGTCATCAATTTCCTCAATGACGTCCTCTGGAGGCAAGTCTTGGCTGAGGTGATCCGACAAGACCTTCGAGACATCTTTGCGTTCATCTGACGCTTTCTGTGCGAGTTCGGCAAGCTTGTCGAATTCTATGGTTAGCCAGTAAATTCCGAATGTCTTGACCAATTCCTTCCAGATAGACTCCCGTTCTTCTTCATCGGCGCGCTTAAATTCACGCAACATCGCACTGATCTCTTTGCGTTCGCTGTCGCTCCATAAGCCACGATAGTGACGCATGTAGACGAACTCGTAACCTTGCTCGAATTTCTCGACATCGTGGACGACCTTCATTGGGTCGCCAAGCCTCTTTTCCTCCTCGAGGCGTTGCTCTTCATGGGTCAGTTCGTCTTCGTCGGAAATTTCTGAAACTTCCGATGCAGACAGTTTTTGCAACGCCTGTTCTCGTATTGACTTCGGGATTTCTGGCAGTTCATAGTTGCCGATGAGATAGATTTTCAGTTTGTGCACAGGAATGTCAGAACCTTTACGATAAATATCCTTCCTCGGCATGACCAACCATGGAATTGAGTGAATGACGTAGGTCAGCTCACGATAGTGCCACTTGTCCGACATTGATTGAAACTTTCTCGCGAAACTTTCATTTAGCAGGAGGATCTTTCCGCTGAGCTGGTTGCAGGCTTCAATAAATCGCTCAAAGTCTTCCATCGTCCAGCTGAATTTGTAGAGTGCCTTGCCTTTCTCCGTCTCTTCAGAAACCCAAGGCGGGTCTGCGAAGAAGAAAGTGTTTTTGCTGTCAAATTTCTGCATTGCATCAAAGGCGTCCATGCAGTAAATGGAAACGCCTTTAAGCCTTTGCTCCCAACGAGCACAACGCTCCCAAAACTGTTCGATCTCTTTTCGCCACCCATAGCGCTTTTCCTTTGTGGAATTGTATTTCGGAAGGTAGCCATAACCTGCACCGCAATAGAAGGTCGTGTAGCCGAAGACATAAGCTTTCTTGATGGGATCGGCGTCGTCAAATTCTCCAGAAATCAGCCCTTCACGGAGTTCATTCCACTTTTCCTTATTCGGATTCCACCTATATCGCCGCAGTTTCACCCAATCACCGCTCTTGACGACTTTCAGGAAGTTGACGACATAAGGGTCAATGTCAATTAAGATTTCTTTCTCACCCGGTCTGCGTTCCTTCAATCTCAAAAGCCCACAATTCACGCCAGAGAACAGGTCAACATACGTATCGCAGTCGTCTGGCAAAAGCGCAACACACGCACGGACAATGACTTGAGCAAATCCGAGCCCGAAATTATCGAAAAGCCTCGGGAGCATCTTCCTTTTCCAGATAGGAACGTCTTCTTCGTCGCTATCATCTTCGTCTTCAGCTCCAGATCTAATGAAGACCGATGCTGCAATCTCACCTTCAACGAGCTTCAATTTGTCGTCAACGACCCTAACTTTCGGGACCTCCTGACCTGACGCCAGAATGAGCTCCGTGACCCTGTCCCAAGTAGAAACCTCTGAAGGGTCATCCACACCAGCGCGCAACGCACGAGGGTGCATCCATGTCAGGTGCACGAAACCTTCTTCATCGGCGAACCAATTTAGGCTTATCGGAGCGACTTCGACAATGTCTCCAAGTTTCGGCTCTTCTTCGAGCTTTATCGCATATGTCTGACCGTATGCGAATTCTCCCACATCCCTGTTCGGAAATCGAGGATCCATTACCCAGAGACGATGGTCGTCTCTACCACGCCATTCGCTCCGTGATGCTACCTTCCCAGTAACTGGGTCTTCTTCGCCAGCCTTGACATACCTTAGCTCAAGGTCACTTGGAGTGAGAGTTCTCTTGGATTCGATCGGAATGAGAGTCTTACCGTCTGGACCGAGAACGGCACAACGGAAAATGTAAGTCTGTGACTCTTCAAAAGCCTGTTTCCAGTTTTTGGGATCTGTGTTCGGTGGGAAAACTTTGCTTATGCCGATGATGACGCACTTGATCGCTTTCCACCGCTTATACTTCGCCCAACTCGTCGATCTACCATCCAGTTCATAGACCGAACTAGCATCCTTGAGCATAGCACCTTCCGAACCCGGATAGGTCGCAGCCCACTCTATAGCATCAACCGCCTCTTCTATTGACATGACAACCCTCTGTGGCGTCAGAACGATTGTCTCCGAATTGTTAGAAGAAAGGAGTTGCTCGAGTTGCTTTCTACGTTCACTTAAGGGAATGTCTGTCAGGTCTTCTCCGTCGAGAAAGAGCAAATCGAACGCACAGAACCTTATCGGCTCGGTGATCGGCTCCTTGCCAACCACAACCTTCATCATATCTGGACGCATTACAGGTTTGAACTGACCATCGATAATCCGACCGAGCAACAACTCTCCATCAATGATCGCTTGTCTGGTGCCAAGTAATTTACGGACCGCCTTGACAAGTTCAGGCAATATCTCAGCTCTGTCTCGCTGCCTGTCTTCCGTGAAAGCATGGACGCTTTCGCCGTCGTAGTGGACTACGAGCCGAATGCCATCCCATTTCGGCTCGACAAGAACAGAACCACCATCATCAAGGATTGGCTTGATGAATTCGTCAATGACTTGGTTAATATCGTCGAATTCGTAACGACCATAGCCTTCTGCAGGTTTTAACGGCTTAACCGGTTTTCCGGGTTTGACTGGCATAACGCATCACTCATGGGCAATCACCGAAGCTACCGCAGAGACGATGTCTTCTCTCCGAGCAACTGCGTAATCAGTGAAGGCAGCCATTACAGGCGTAAGGCAGACAGCAACGACATATTTGTTCTTCTCAGAAGCCAACGCAGCAACTGTGATGTGCAATGCACCGGCATTTTCATCGACGACGACATAATGAGCTGGCTCAATGCAAGACAGAATGGCTTCACGCAAGTTCCGTTCGATCTGTCGTCTCTGGAGAATTGAAGTAGCACGGGCATGTTCGCTAAGATAGAGCTCAATCATGCGGTCATCAGCAACTATGGCAATCGACTCCAGCTGTTTTCTGATGAATCGTTCGAAAAGTGGCGCGAAAATAACCGGTTTGTTTGCCCGAACTTTTAATTTCTCATCAGCGACTACTTTCAATTCCCGCAAGTTCGTGTCTGGTAGGACGATAGCATCGGTCTCCACACCGACATTCCCGACAATCACCGATGCCTGTTGAAGAGAGTTTGTTGTCTGAGTCAGACCGTAACGCCAACCGAGAAATGTTTTGATGATCTTCAATTTGTCTGGATTTTCCCTGACAGAAGGCGCAAAGAAAACCAAGTCTTCCCTTCTGGTCCTAGCCTTTTCTGTCTTCGCAGGAATTGCTTCCATAGGACATCAGCCTCCTTTGTCGTCAGTTTGTTTTGTCCTATTTGCGAGAACTACAATCCTACCAGCATCGTATACTGCCTGCGAATCCTGCAAGATAAACGGCGGTTTCGGAGCGTCTTTGGGTGACCAGAGAACTTGCCACTTGACAAGTGGCATGACGAGCGCATCGGCAGCCTTCTGGGCAAAGCTCAGGCGCCACGGAAACGGCAACTCTGCAACTTTCGTTGCGTTCCACCACAAACAATCAGCGACCATCCAAGTTCCATCAACCCACCAAACTTCAGCCGTCAAATTTAGGCAGGATGGGCGTCGCGTTGTGATATCGGACGCAATTGGGATAACTTCGTCTTCATCAGTGAGGATTTCAGCAGAACCGGCATCTGCCTTAAGCAGACCTCGCCGTTGCGGTATCATGTCCGTGCAGTAAAGGCAAGCAGGATAGACTTCAAGGTCTCCTAGAGACCGCATCCGAGCTGATAGGAACGAAGTCAAATCTCCATCGACCGTGACGGACGAATGAGGTGACAGTTTTTCTGGCTCGTTCAGAGGTATGATTGGACGTCGAGGTCGCTTGACAAGCACGAGGTCATAGACCGGGAAGGAAAGCCCAGCGGGTTTGTCGGTGATGGTGATGTGAACTTCTTTGTCTGAACTTACTTCTCGAGCAATTTTCTCCAGTTTCCCGTTGTCACAAATGAGCAGATCCAAATCTTGACTGAACGGTGTCAGCAAAGATGAGCCTGTAACTGCTATGTAGCCGGGCAGAATTATGACATCCGGAAGGGAGCTTAGGACTTCATTGGCGAGCGTGAACTTGGACTTAGATTCAGATGCGAGCGACGCTGGCAACGGCTCAGAGAAAATTTTCGGAACAGAAAGTAGGATCCGACCGTCGACCTTCGCAGCCGCTACAATCGCGACTATTCGACCTTTGCATTGCAAAGCAACCGGAAGCCCTTCAGGGACCTTCGGAAACTCAGAAAGTTCAATATGCCTGTGTTTCTCTGCGTTTTTTATCCACGATTTGACTTCATCTTCATCATCGTTGACCCAGACATCGACGAAACTGTTAACGACTTCATCGGTAAAAAACTTGAAAGCTTGCTTTGACAAACTCTCTTCGTTCAAAGCCTTTGCATAACCTTCGCCTCGCCTATGCTGCACATGTCTGGCAAGCATTTCGTCAGCGATCCTCGCGTGCATCTGAACGACTTCAGAGACTGTCCAGTTGCTTATGGTCCCACCTCGCATGAGTGTCGCGTAGTAAGCATGCATTATCCTGTGATCGTCTAGCAGGACCTTAAGGTCAACTTCCCTCGGGTCGTAGGTGCGCTTATCTGCTATCGCTGCAAGTGCAGGCATCAGGTTCTTGTAGGCAGCGAACTGTGCCCGAAGCAACGCCCAACCTGTGGGTTGGAAGTTCAGAATTCGGTAGTGGTCACCTTCGTCCTGCAGGACCACATCTGTCATTTCCCAAGAGACTGCGAGTTCACCTTCGTTGGCGGCTTTTCTGATCTCAGAAACTATGTCAGCAAAATCGATGTCCCAAAGATATCCACTTCCTATGACTGTTCCGTCTCTCTTGAGCACTGACGTTATCGTCCCAATCGCGTAGACCTTGCGCTCACCACGTTCATCCACCTCCCAATGGGCAGTAAGGTCTTCCGTCGCATGTAGCGGCAACCCGATAAGCCTGTCGAGTTCGAGCGCATCGATTGCACGCCTGTCAATGACAACAGGTTTGTCAGACCCACATGGCGGAGATATCGACCTGACATTCGACCTAAAAAGGACAGCCTTTAACGGACGCCTGTTCGGTAGAGTTTGCTCGGAAATTTCAAGTTCAATAGGGAACGACGCTCGAGCTACGACGAAGTTCACGGTCGGTCACCTCTCTCTGGAAGGGAAACGGAAACTGACGCTCCTTCCGGTAGAAGGCGCCTCAACTCCGACTCAAGGTTCGCAAAGAAAGACACTAACGCATAAGGAAGTGACTCGGATTTGTCAATGCATCCACAAATTCGCCTCAAGATTGAAACGTGTGTCTCGTAGAAATCCCGTGCGACGTCCATTGATGCCCGCTCCGACCGTGACAGGTCTTCGATTATCGGTTTTTCTTCGGACCCATGAGAGTAGATTATGAAGCTGTCGTAATCATCTTCAGCCTGTTCGATGATTTGTCTTCGCCGCTGGAGCAGTTCCTCGGTCGCAATACTCTCGTGTGTGATTATCAAAAGGTCTGGCTTTCTAAACGGCGAAAGTTCGTAATGAAGGCGACCGTAGAACGAAAGGAAGAACAGGAATGTCTGTGGGACAACTTCTGGGACACTTGCACCGTAAAATAACGGGTTCGGACAGAACGGGACACAACCAACAAAGTCAGCAACGTCACGACCATCTTGAAGGACTATTCTAGGTGACCCATCGTCGTCAAGGGAGATTACAAACTGTGCAGGATCTGAGTAAAGGACGGTTGAATCCGAGACCTCGAAGGTCGCATAACCGAAGACCAACATGTCAATATAGAGCATTTGGATCAAACTCGGTTCTAAGACGAAGGTTTCATCGGGAAGTGAAACTAAAACTTTTGCCTGAGAGGCGAACGATGCGGCATCCAACGCAGCGACAGCAAATTCAGGAACCAAAGTGAACAAAGTGCGTTTGGTGGACACCGAAGTTATAGGTCGTCCAGTCATGGCTGACTGGACGAGCCTACGCATTATCGCATTGACAGACCGCCTGAAACCGCGAGAACCCGGTATGGGTTGTCGGACTGCGCTAAACTGGTCGGCTATCAGCAACGTTCATCACCGCACATTCACTTCTTGTGCGCCTTTGAAGATTGCCTTTCAGGATTCCTGACATACCTTACTGGTTTGCAGTTATATGGCAATGTCAGGACAGGATAACCCGCTGCCAACGCGTTATACAACAGAAACGCTCCGGGACGAGCTCTGACAAGGATAGAACCAAACCACCACTCATGGTAACCAACTGACCGAGGGACATCTTCCCTCACAGCAATGCAATCCATCTGCAAACGACCAAGTTCAACCACGACTGGAGCGATCAACGGCATCAGTATGGCATCAGCAACGAGAATCCTCGGTTGCTTGTAATGACCTATGATTGCGTATGATTCAAACCACTTAGAAACCGAACCGACAAACCAGTCCTTTGGTATCACATATGGAGCTAGGATGAGTATCGGCTTTCCGACAACGCGTTCAAGGAGCACATCGTAAGCTGCACCGTAGGATGAACTGTCGATTGGAACTAATTCGACGCCATCGTAGGTTTCCAGACACTGAAAGTCAGACGGCTGCAACTTCTTCTGGTAGTAGCCTACAAGAATCTGCGAAGGCGACAATCTAACCCACTCAGGCAGCGTTTCCTTTAGTGCCTCGGCATGTTGGCTTGTGTAGATGTGAGTCACGATAGTCAAGTTGAACGTGCCAGACATGGCATCACCACTCTCCGATGCGTTCTATCTTCATGAAAGTATAACGCACTACTCCGAAGCGCTAATCGTTCCAGTTAATTCCGGCGACTCGAGAAATTATGAATTCAAGGAACTCGTCTTCCGTTTCGAAGGAGCGTCTTTCGCTTTCGTTGTCGCCATCAGAAAACCCGTAGACGGAAGGATGGATATCGACTATTGTCCTCGCAAGCCAAGCCATCTTGAGAGCATCTAGGAAATGGGCTGTTTCGCCTATGACCCAAGTGTGATACATTCTGCCGCGCAGGGACGCAAAGGCTTTCCTTGCACGAAGTATGTGACCGAACAATTCTTCCAATCGCCTGCTTCGAAGAAATCTTATGCCGTTGTTCTGTATTGCTCCAAAGAGTTGATTGAAGGCTTGGACGTTGTTGTAAACTACACGACGCCTGTCGACTTGGATATCGCCAGTGATGTTGTGCGGTGCACGAGCTAAGGCGAGACGGGCATCAGCGCCTCTAGCGACCAGCTCGTCACGCAGCATGTAGTTATCTCCGGGCGGAAGTTCATCAATGAGGACAAGTCTCGGTTTGAAGACCATGAGTTCATCCAAAGTTGACTGCCAGTCTGATTGGACTGAAAGGCGAACGACTTGTGGTGGGTCGGTTAGCGAAATATAGGCAATGTGGAAGACTTTGCCGTAATCCACTCCGGCAACCACAGGGATCGACTTCGGCTCCTGCCACTCATTCTCAGGTAAAACCATCCTGACCAAGTCGGAGAACTGGATGCGGATTGATACGACGTAGGGAACGCCAATCACGCCCGGATAGAACCTACTCGCATCTCGTTTCTGTTCCATCTGTTTGAACCATTCAGCTGAACGATCACTGTCGTAGAGAGTCGAAATTATGAACCCGTCTCTTTCGGCTGAAGTGTTGAGCGCAACATAGAAACCAGAACGCCGAACTTCAGTTGCATCAGGGTCATTCGGGTCAAGCGGTCCACCGCAAACTAGACAACGGAATATCCAACGCTTGCCAGAATCGTCCAGAGTGATGAGTCGCTCATACTCGCGAGGGTCAAGCGGAACTGTCCGACCACAGGTGCGACATCCGACATGCCATACGAACATCTTAGTGGACGCAACAACCGACTCTATCCCACTTTCCGTTCCAGATGGGATCGAAAGCTGCAGGATCATTCCCTCTTCCGATGCCAACAAGCGGTCTTCGAAAGTATCTCGAGTCATAGGGTCAAGGAAAGAAAACTCGTCCAGAATAAGGAAGTCCGCAGTAATCGAAATGGCTTGCGTGACTTTCTGACCACCAGTGAAGTGAATTATGCCATTGACAACACCCTTAGTATCGACGCTATCTGGACGAGGTTGAATTCCCATCGCAGTCAATATTGGGTCAACCTTGCTCAACACGAACTTTTTGACGACTGGCCACGACGACAGAACATACATGACATCGAGCTTGCGATGCATGCATTCATAGATAGCACGGGCGATTGCATAGGTCGAAATCCCAAGCTGAGAAGCCTTCTGGATCGCCAAGAATTTTCGTTGCCGCAACGGGTAAGCATAAAGGGCGAGAAGGTGTGGTTTGAACACAAACGGTCTGCCCTTCGGCAGTTTGAAACCTTTCAGGAATTCAAGGAATTCAAGGTCTGGTTGCCAAGCCACGAGCACCAACTCCTTTCTGTCACTCTACTCCTGCTTCAAGCTGGATGGGTTGAATTGAAATGTCTATCCCGATAACATTGTCTAAATCAACACCGAGAGGCGTAATGATCCGCTGAACAAGCCCAACGAACTGTCCGGTTTCAGTTTCAATCTGAGTGACCGACTCAACTGCGCTGAGCTGAATTTGGCTTACTGGCTGCTCAACTGTAGTGACCCTGACGACTTCACTAACTGAAGGAGCGACGGTGGTTGAACTTGCCTCAGTCGCGGAAATTATTTCCGAATCGGCAACAGCAACGCCAATCGTCGCAGATGCGACATCAGTCGCCGATACTTCAGTTTGAGTTTGCGCCGAAATTTGGATGTCGGTAGTTGATTCTTCTAATGTCGTCACTCGGACAGACTCCGAAAGTTGTGGTTGAATCGCTGTAGTAACTGTCTCGTCAAGTGTGGATTGCATGGCGTCGGAAACAGATATTCCAAGCTGAGTTGATAGCGACTCGTCAACCACAATGGACTCCGTTTGCGTCATGTCGATTACGATGTCAGTCGATTCGATTTCAGTGGCAATGATTTGAACTGAATCGGAAACTTCGATCTGGACGCCACGGAAATCAGTGACTTGCACATTCTCATTGTTGACAATCTGTTCAGTCTGAGCTACTGTCAATCCGATGGTCGTAGTAACCGAGTCGGTCGAGAGTAATTGAGTTGTCTCGTTGGCATCAATGGACACCGAAACAGTCACAGATTCATCGGTCTGGATCTGAACGATTTCAGAAATACCGACAGGCAAGCTAATAGCCGTCGCTTCAGAAGCATTGACTTGCATGGTTTCGGAAGCTGCAATGGATAGTTCTGGCATGATAGCATCAACAGCTTGAACTTGCGCCGATTCGGAAGCGATAACGGACAGGTCAGTCACAGTATATTCCACAGCAGAAACTTGAACCGATTCTGACGGCGTTGCGAAGACTTGGGTGGCTACACTCTCGACAGTTGACGCCTGCATCGAATCTGAAACCGAAGCTTGAACTAGCGGTTCAACTCGTTCGCTGCTTATTATCGCTGAATCCACCGCAACCTGCGCAAGGACTTGAGTAGAAACCGCTTCACTTGCAAGCACATTCATCTGCTCGCTGATGAAGAAATTCTGGCTGCCGCCTCCACCTCCGCCACCACCATTCCCGCCACTCGTCACTTCCAAGTTGGCGATTGTAATTGGGTTTGTTGTCTGATTGAGGTAGGCAAGTATGCGGACAATCCAAGGACCGACATCTGGAGGAGACCAGTTGATGGCGATGTCACCAGCTTCAGTAAACTCCTGTTCAAATTCAGGTGAGTCACCTAAAAATGGTTCTTTAGGGTAGCGAGAAATTGTCACTTTCACTTTCTCTCCAGAGCCAATCCGAGTAATTGTTCCTGAAACCCGAATTGGCGCAGCGCCCATAAATACCCACCAAGCGATGACTGGACCAATGTTGTTAACTCCATAGTAACTCAAGACTGTAGGGTTGAGGTAGAAATCAAAAGTGTTATGCTCTGGCGGGTCAACATCCCATCGGTTCTTTGCCCAGCCGTGAAAGCCAATAAACTCAAGTGCCTCTGGGTAGTTATTGGAACCGACTGTTAACTCACCAATGCGAACCGAACTTGCCAAGCGTGGGCGCAGCGTGAAACGAGCATCCCATTTCAAGGAATGCACAGCAGCACGGTTATAAAGCGTGGGAACAATCAGCCGCTTGATGTTCCAATAACCTGCTGGGTGATGGACTATTCCTCCGCCAGGAGTGTTGCCGTAGTTGTTGGAAAGAACTGGCACCGAAATGTCAGTGAACTCACCAAGCATTTGCATACCAAAGGACAGGTTATAATCGCTTGACGGGTCACCCGTCAGCCTGACATGACATTGTCCGTTAACGACAACATTTTGGATGATGTTGTCGCTCCAGACATCATTGCTGAGAGATAGAAACGGCGCATTTACATAACTGTTGACCATGACATTGCGAACGGTGCACTGCCTCGCACCACTGAGCAGGATATTCCAATGTGTGCTGTTAAGGTGCAGCGTAATATTACGGAATATGTTGCGGGTGCCACCTAAATAACTTCTGTTGCCATTGTCGTTGTAAAAAGTGATATTCTCGTAAACATTATACGAACCGCCCAAACCACTGGCGTTGATAAATTGGCAATTTTTAACGGTAATGTAACTAAGACCGCTGCCGCCAGAGTTGATAAGAACACAACCCTCAAAGCTCGAACCAGGCTCAGTAGTAGCACCAGAAAGACCATTCGGTCCACCTTGTTGGTAACATCGCAGCCATGTGTTACTCCCTTGGAAAGACATGCCCCACCGAGGGTTATGCGTGCAGCAATCTTCTATTGTTGAAGTGGATGACCGAGGCCATCCATTACCTGCCCACCCCCACGCACCTGTGCCGCTTTCAACCGCACACCATTGCCAATAGCCAGTGCCATTTCCAGCCTTGACCCAGTGCCCATCATAATCATTTGCGGTCATTCGGTAATTGCAACAATAACGAAATTGAGGATTAGTCAGATTTGCGCCCATTCCGTTTGATGAAGGAAAGAAAAGCGGCAGTCGTGTGAAAAATGTCCCAATGAAGGTAAAGTTTGAACCTGCGGCGTAATAGACATTGTTTCCTCCGAATTTCAAGATGTCTACAGTGCAAGTCATGAGCAACAAAGTAGTCATTGGGAAACCCAATCTCTCGCCAGTTAGGCGCACTGGCGGGCGTGGAACTGTTACAGTTTTCGTTAGCGGGTCGTAGTCTAAAACAGGGATTGGTTCGTTGGAATAAACAATTAGGATGTCGCCTTTTCTGAGCGGTATACCGTTCCGCAGGTAAAGAAGCGGCGGGTTAATGGATGCGTCCTGAGCAAACCAATCCCAAGTCCGTCTGGTCTCGCCGTAGGTGCTGAAGTAAGCCGTCTGAATTGTTCCGTTCATATGTATTTGAGCCTTCTGCGGGTAAGTAATTGGGTAACTTTCTGAGCCCACTTGTAGAGTCCCGCTCCCTGCAATGTTCGCATTAACCTTCAATGCTGTCCAAGTGAGTGTTCGGAAATAAACCGCCGGTGGCGTTGCAGTGTATTTGCGAACAGCAATCCAATCCCAGCGAGAAATTCCGTTGTTGTAGGTGCTTAATTGAATATA
>OGCH01000184.1_pt1 | contig 40398 bp, 34 predicted proteins | sample 1570111 | NCBI WGS metagenome assembly OGCH01 (sample SAMN03436243, study PRJEB24508) | hot springs metagenome | biome: Desert Springs; feature: Hot Springs; material: Water | place: USA: Great Boiling Spring, Nevada | collected 2008-12-01 | depth 0 m m | reverse complement strand
AAAACTTTCAATACTCGCATTGACCAGGTCAGGACTAGATATACCAGCTTTTTAAAGTTCCAGATTATATTCTAGCATATAACTAAACACAGAGAGCCTACCTTCTTCCCCTTTTATTTTATTTGCCATATTTATGAACTCTCCATCTCTAGAAACTAAGGTAACAGGTAAGAATTACTGACCCTTTGCCTTCTAATATTTATCTAAAATGGATATTTCCTCTCAATCTTAAATACATAGGCATGATCACAGGGTCTCTTGGCAGGAGTTTTGATCTTAAGACCTTCTTTCGTCATCTTCCAGGATAGCGTTTCGTCTACACCTAGCATCTTTATAGACTTAATTTCTGATTCATAAAACTTCTCCGCTACAGATTTGATAGTTATCTCTTCTCCTGGCCAACCTAAACAGATAGCATAAAGCGTATCATCTTTAGCTGTGAAACGTATATCTTCCCCTGTATATCTGACCTTCTCGCCTTCATTAAATGGACCAGGTTTTTCTATCCTGTGCGGACCCTCACCGTATACTAACCATGGAGTAGTCCCATAGATAGCCTCTCCATTTACTTCCAGCCACTTACCCATCTCTAAAAGAATCTCTTTAGCTTCTTCTGGTATCTCACCATTAGGCTTTGGACCTACATTGAGAAGAAGCAGACCGTTCTTACTCACATTGTCGATAAGATAATGGATCAGCTCAGTCGCAGTTTTATACTTAGCATCTTTCAGATAACCCCAGCCACAGCCATCGTCAACTGTTGAATCTGTGATCCATATATGGTAGGTCAATTCGTTGAAGCGTCCCAACTCAAGATCTACTACACCTGCGCCAGGGACAAGTTGATGCCACTTATATGTGACAACTACCTCTTTACCCCACTCTTCTGCCTTATTGTAATAGTAAGCAAGAAACTCTCTCCTGTAATGTTCCTGAACAAAAGTAAGCCCGTTGTCAAACCATAACATATCGGGCTGATAATTATCTATAACCTCATAAATCTTGGCTAGCCATTTATCAAGGAACTCCTTACTGGGCTTATCCTGTAAGAGCCATTCTCCTGGTCCAGCTTCTGTACCCTTACCTTTAACCTCAGGCATCTTTTCAGCCCATTCCAGGTTATGCGGAGGTCCATATAAACCAGCATATTTAGGGTCAGATGTATCGTATTCCTTCTTCCAGTGAGGATAAAACCACCAGTTTTCAGCATGATGTAGGGCTACCATAAATTTCATCCCCTGTCTCTTGATAGCCTTTTCCAATTCTCCTACCACATCTCTTTTTGGTCCCATTCTTGCCGCATTCCATTCGTTTACTTTACTGTCCCACATACTAAACCCATCATGGTGTTCACCTACAGGACCGGCAAATTTAGCCCCGGCTTTTTTAAAAAGTTCAGCCCATTCGTCTGGATCGAACTTTTCTCCAGTAAACATTGGGATAAAATCTTTATAGCCAAATTTTGAAGGATGCCCATAGGTCTTTACATGATATTCATACTGAGGTGTTCCTTCTCTATACATATTGTAAGGATACCAGGTTCCGTTTGGGCCGCATGCTGGAACAGAGTATATCCCCCAGTGGGTGTATATTCCGAACTTTGCATTCTGAAACCATACTGGAATCTTATGTCTTCTAAGAGAATTCCAGGTTGCTACATACATTTAAATACACCTCCTCGTAATAAAATTTTATAAATCGCAGATAAAATTATAGCTGATTTATAATGATAAGTAAGCTGGAGCTCGAAAGTTAAGATGATCTTCTCAAACTTCGCAGTTAAATATAGCCTTCTAAGCCTGAAAAATCAGCTGTATGATCTCTTCGTCAGATAATTCCATGTCAGTAAAAATCAACGCTATCCACTTTTTTCTTGGGATAACGTCAGTATTAAAATCACTATTAAACTATCGGATCAAATATTGTAGCCTCAATATGAGTTTCAGGCCTAGCTGGTGAACACCAAAAATATACAGCCACTAACTTGCCATCTGGCCTTTGAAAAAGCCGCGGATAACCCAGATCAGGAAATCCATTAATAGATTGGAAATCATCCCGCAAAACCTGCTCAGGCCCCCAGGTTTTTCCTTCATCCTCACTGTATTTGGCTACCATTATACGACGATCACGATCACCAAACACACAACAAAGACGACCATCGGTCATCTTTATCAACGCTGGTGGATTACCGTTATTCCACTCTAAACCAGTATCAGCTACCCTTGATAAAAAGGACCACGTTTTCCCATTATCCAGGGAATAATAACAGTCTATCCAACATATACCGCCTCCCCTTCGACGAATAGCTACAACAAGCTCGTTTTCCGAGATACGGACAGGAGCCGGCATAACGGCACGATAAGGATCAGAAGGAGGCACAATCCAGGAAACAAATTCGAATGACATACCTCCATCGGTGGTCTGAGCCAGGAACACCTTCTCGGCAAGACTGATTTTCGATCCACAGTCCGAGTCCCGTACAGACAGAAACAGAAAGCAATCTGAAGGGCCATTGACCAAATAAGCAGTACGCCCTGTGAATTGTTTTCCGGCAAGTTCCGGATGCTTTAAAAGATTACCAAACGTATATGGGCCATTCCATGATTCACCTTTATCCAAACTGTAAAACCATTGCTGTCCAGAATTGCCGTGATAACCATAACCCTCAACGCGCATAACAAATCCAGGTGCAGTAAAGTCAATTCCCTCTGGCAACGGCACTGCATCCTCCATCTTACATCCGGTATCTCCTTGATAACCAGTTGGCTTCCACACCTGCCAGGTTTCGCCTCCATCTTTGCTCCGAGCCAGCATCGATACAAAAGGTTTATCTCCATCTACCTGGTGCCCACGTCCTGTAAATTGTGCTTGACCGCAGGTATAGCCTATAAGAATCTCATTACCCCATTGCCAGCTCGGACCGTTACCTCCATTGTTTGCTGGAATCGCACACCATTTGCTTTTATCATAAGCTACTACTATGTGTTTCACACTTATTCCCTCCAATTTAATCGTTCACTGATTAAGCAATAAAATTATTTCCCTAAAGAGATGGGACGTCTTCCTCTTCCTACACCATAATATTCAAATCCTATGCTTTTTAGAAGCTTATAGTCCAGGGCGTTCCTTCCATCAAATACTACTCTTGGCTCCTCCATCTTTTCGAATACTTCTTCCCAATTTAAATTTATAAATTCTCTCCACTCTGTTATCAGTATAACCGCCTTAGCCCCTTCTACTGCCTCAATAGAATTCCTGGCAAACCTTATTCTGTCTCCAAATATCTTCCTAACTTTTTCCATTCCTTTTGGGTCGTATGCTGTTATAATGGCTCCCTCTTCTAGGAGGGTATTTATGATGTCTATAGAAGGGGCTTCCCTGATATCGTCAGTATCTGGCTTAAATGTAAGTCCCAGTATACCTATACGTATGTTATAGAGGTCTTGAAATCTCTTTTTCAGTGTCTTTACTGGAAGTAGCTTCTGCCTGTTATTTACTATTATGGCTGACCTTATTAACTCCAGGCTATAACCATTACTATTAGCTAGAAAATCAAGCGCCCTGACATCTTTAGGAAAGCAGGAACCACCATATCCAAGTCCTGCCTGTAAGAATCCTGGACCTATTCTCGGATCCAGCGCCAAGCCTCTTACAACATCATCTATATCTGCTCCAAGTATGTCACAGAGATTTGCTATCTCGTTTATAAAAGAGATCTTTGTGGCAAGAGCGGCATTGGCGGCGTATTTTATCATCTCAGCTGTTGTTATATCTGTAATAACTACCGGAGCGTCTATATTGCTGTATAAATTTCTTACTCTTTCTATACTATCTTTATCCTCTCCTCCTATAACTATCCTGTCAGGGTGAAACCAGTCCTCTACTGCCCTGCCTTCTCTTAAAAATTCTGGATTTGAGATGTAGGATAATCTGGTATCTGAAAGGTACTGTCTTATAAGTTTTCTACCTGTTCCCGGTGGAACGGTACTCTTTACAACTATTATACCTGGACCCTTTTTCTTTTCCGTAACCCACTTAATACTCTTTCTTATATATGAGAGGTCTACACTTCCATTATGCAGCGAAGGGGTCCCTACGCATATAAAGACTATCTCTCCTATATCATCTACCTCATCTAGAGTGGCAAACTCTATTCTTCTGTTCTCAGTTGCTTCTTTAAGGAGATCCTCCAATCCAGGCTCATATATATGAGGATTACCATTTCTAAAACTAGATATTACTTTCTCATCAATATCTATCCCAGTAACATAATATCCTGCCTTGGCTAATCCTGTAGCTGTGACTGACCCAACATAACCTAGTCCAATTACACTTATATGCACCAATTTTCGCCTCCATTATAATTAGTATTCATCTAACAAGTATGATTTTACCATATAAATTGTTCATAGTTTATTTTTACTATCTGTAAAAATTAGAAGAATTTATGTTAGAATTAAGTTTAAGGAGGAAAGCAAAATGAGAAATAACCTGATTGGTAGAGTGGCTTTAATTACCGGAGCAAGTAGAGGGATAGGAAGAGCTATAGCCCTTCTTCTTGGGCAGAATGGAGTAAATCTTGCTGTTAATGCTCGTTCAGAGGAGGCTCTCACTGTACTGAAAGAGGACCTCAGCTCATATGGAATCGATATACTTCTATGTCCGGGTGATCTTCAGGATCCGCTAGTACCATCTATAATAATTAAAAGGGTGATAAATCATTTTGGCAGATTGGATATACTTATAAATAATGCAGGTATAGCATTAGCCAAACCACTTATTGAGACAACTATAGAAGAATGGGATGCTCTTATGGCAGTAAACGCACGCGCTCCCTTTCTACTGAGCAAAGAAGCTGTTCCTTACCTTAAAAGGTCTGATATTGCAACCATCATAAATATCTCCTCCGTAGTTGGAGTGAAAGGATACATAAACCAAGGGGCATATACCGCTTCTAAACATGCCTTGATGGGATTTACAAAGGTGCTAGCACAGGAGGTTTTTCAGGATGGAATCAGGGTCCATGTTATATCTCCTGGAGGAGTCGCTACAGGTATGGTAGAGTTGACCAGACCAGATATAGACCCTTCTACACTTATTTCACCGGAAGAGATAGCTGAAATAGTTCTGTTTCTTCTTACACATAGAGGTAATGCAGTTATAGATGAGATTAATGTCCGCAGGTCTGCTACTCCACCATGGAGGTAATAATATGAGGGCTATGATACTTGATGGTACATATGACCTGAGTAAGAACAAGTCCCCACTGAAACTGGTGGAACTTCCTGTCCCTGAACCTAAAGCTAGAGAAGTACTGGTTAAGGTATCGGTATGTGGTGTATGCAGGACAGATCTTGATGAAATAGAAGGGCGTAGTCTTCCTTCGAAGTTTCCAATAATACTCGGTCATCAGATTGTAGGGAGGGTAGAAAAGACTGGTAATGAGGTCAGTAAACTAAAGGTAGGGGATAGGGTTGGGATAGCATGGGTAGAATTCCTGGAGGTTGCTAAAGAGATACCGATCCGTCCTGAGATACAGATATTCAATCTTGAGGATGCAAATAAAGCACTACTGGAGATCAAAGAAGGAAAGATAAAAGGAGCTAAGGTACTGAAAATATAAATAGAGAGGGCAAAATGGCAACGATCAAGGAACTAAAGAAAATTATCGAAGAAAAAGATAGAGAGATTCAATCTTTGAGGACAGAGTTAGAGAAGAAGGAGGCAGAGCTTGAAAGGATAATAAGAGTATCTACATCTGTAGCTTCACAGCTTAGCTCTGTAGAAGATATATTAAATCTTATAGTAACAGTAACTGCAGAGTTACTGAATACAAGGATATGTTCTATAATGCTTGTAGACGAGGAAAAACAGGAACTTATAATGAAGGCAACTCAGAGCCTTGACGAGGAATATAAGAATAAACCAAATCTGAAACTCTATCAGGGAATAAGTGGACTGACCGTCAAGGAGGGAAGACCTATCATAGTATTGGATGTGAGGGAGGACCCGAGATTTTACTACAGGGATATTGCCAAAAAACTTGGGTTAGTGTCTATGCTCTCTGTCCCTATGCGATTCAGAAATAAAGTCATAGGAGTGGTTAATGTCTACACTTCTGAGGAGCATAGTTTTACTACAGAGGAGGTAAATATTGTACAGACTCTAGCCAATTATGCTGCAATAGCTATAGGTAGCAGTCAACTGATAGAAGAAGTCACAAAGATCAGAGAGGCGCTGGAGACCAGGAAACTGATAGATAAAGCCAAGGGGATTTTGATGAGGATTAAAGGAATGAACGAAGATGAGGCTTATAGATTCTTGCAGAAAAGGAGTATGGATACGGGTAAGCCTCTTAAGGAGATAGCTTCCGCTATATGTCTCGTGTACGAGGTGGAGAAGAGATAATATCTTTATTCTATTCTGTCCCCTTTCAGTGTATACTCACTTGCCTCTCTTATCTTTACTTTTACAATTGTACCCGGTGCTAATTTTTCATCTATAATTACTACCTTGTTTGTCCTGGTCCTTCCTCTCGATTGGTTTGGGAATTTTGCCCTCTCCTCTTCTATCAGGACTTCCTGAGTGGTACCTATAAGTCTCTCATTCAGTTCCCTGGATATTTCGTTTTGTACCTGGTTAAATATCTCATACCTTCTCTGCTTTACCTCGTATGGAAGGTCTGGCAACTCAGAAGCCTTAGCCATAGGCCTTTTAGAAAATATCGCTGAATATACCTGGTCAAACTTTATCTCCTTTATAAATTCCAGGAGTTCTTGAAATTCCTCCTCTGTCTCTGTAGGATAACCGATTATGATATCAGTAGTAAGAGCAATACCTGGTACTGCAGTTCTAACTTTTTCCACCAGGGCCCTGTACTGCTCCTTTGTATAATTCCTGTTCATAAGTCTGAGTATTCTGTCATTTCCTCCCTGAACCGGAAGGTGCAGATGCTCACATACCTTTGGAAGTTCTGCCATCGCCTTTATAAGTTCGTCTGACATATCCTTTGGATGCGATGTTGTAAATCTAATCCTTTCCAAGCCCTTTATATCATTAAGCCTATAGAGTAACTGGGCAAAGGTGATTTCACCAGGTATATCTTTTCCATAGGAGTTTACATTCTGGCCAAGCAGGACTATCTCCTTGGCTCCTCTCTCTACCAGACCCTCCACCTCTTCTACAATCATCTGGCTGGGTTTACTCCTCTCCCTTCCCCTTACGTAAGGGACTATACAATAGCTGCAGAAATTATTACATCCTTCCATAATCCTTACAAAAGAGGAGACTCTTGCCCTTTCTGGAAGAATGATCTTCCACTCTGTCTTCTTTTCTTCCACATAAAGTCTTCTGTCATCATTTAGAAGTTCCGGGATATTTAAAAAATCAAATGTACCGACAACCTTATCTATATAGGGAAACCTCTCGAGGATCTTCTCTTTATGAGCCTGTGCATAGCAACCAGCTACTACTATAATCGGATTACCCCTCTCTTTTAACCTTTTGAACTCTCCAATCCTTCCCTCAATACGGATTTCAGAACGTCTCCTCACTGAACAGGTATTTAAAATGATGAGATCTGCAAGCTCAGGTGAATCTACTTCTATATTACCATTCTTCTTTAAGATGGATGCTAGTTCCTCGCTCTGTTTTTCATTCATCTGGCATCCAATCGTCCATATATAGAACCTCATAACCTTTCTTCCACCTTGGTTAGATCTCCAAAAGGAGAGAATAGACTGTAGGTATCCTTAAGCAGGGCAAGTCTATTATTCCTTATCTTTTCGTCATCCACCATTACAAATACATTCTTGAAAAACCTATCCAGTATATCAACAAGGGGTAAGAGTCTCTCATACCTCTCTAATAGTGATATCTCCTCTTTCGGAAATTCCTCTATAAATTTGTAGAGAATATGCTCATCATCTGTCTCAAAGTCTTCTGGATTACACCTTGGTAACTCTTTGAGGTCTTTAGTAATCCTATAACACCTCACTGCAGATGTTACAAACAGAGGGAAAGAATCTCTAGTGGACAGTTCCTGTAAGAGAAGTGCAGTATTAGTAATTTTAGCTATAGAGGAGGTATTAATACCAAGGGCAGATTCTATCAGGTCTCTTTTTATACCTCTATTCAGGAGATAGCTGTAAAGTCTCTGCGCCAGGAAATTCCACACATCTTTCTTATTCTTACTCTCAAGTATATCCATAATTGGTTCAAGCTCTACGTCTATATTGCTATCCCCTATGATGGAGACCAGTATATATGCAGATCTCCTCAGGCCATACGGGTCTTGGGAGCCAGATGGTATATATCCCTCATTAAAGTGGGAGACTATATCATACATCCTTTCTGCTATAGCTATTAATTTGGCTTCAAAGACTGGCGGGTTTTCACTCTCATGATAATATATAGTCTTCCATACGCCTTCCTTTTCGTTAAGCCGTGCGTATATGCCACCTATAACACCATGTAATTCTGGGAATTCCTTTACCATTTCTGTAGTCCTGTCAGCCTCGCATAGATCAAGAGCGGCGATAAGGTCTTCCTTTATATCATGGAGCTTCAGGGTACCCATCAGATAATCCAAAACTGCCCGCATCTTTTCCACCTTATCTCTCAATGTACCTCTTTCTCCGGGAAGACTTATCTTCTCCAAATCTTTTACTCTATCCCTCAAGGGTATGGCAGTATCTCTCTTATAAAAGACCTGTGCGTCGCTGAATCTGGCAGATATAACCCTCTCATTCCCCCTCTTTATATTCTCCTCTGCCTTACCCCCCATATTACTTACTATGATAAACCCCGGATAGAGGCTTCCATCTTTCTCTAATGGGATATACCTCTGATGATGTATCATAACTGTGGCCAGAATTTCTCTCGGTAACTCCAGAAACTCTCTGGAGAATTCTCCAAGTATTATAAATGGAAATTCCACTAAGAATGTCACTTCATTTAAGAGCTCTTCAGTTAATATTGGCTTTGCCTGAATCTCGCTGGCTTTTCTCTCTATCTCTTTCAAGATATAATTCCTTCTCTCCTCTTGGTCAAACATCACGTAAGCAGATCTCAGAAGTTCTTTATACTCAGTTGCTAATCTTATCTCTATGGGTTTTGAGCCTAAGAATCTATGACCATAGGTATATCTGTCAGACTTTACACCTGCTAGCTCAAATGGGATTAGCTCTTCATCTAAAATGGATAAGAGCCATCTTATCGGTCTAGGGAATAGAAACTTTGTATCTTCCCAGTACATATTTCTCTGGAATTCAAGAGAGCCTATTAGTTCTTTTGAAAATTCCCCTAGGATTTCTTTAACAGGTTTCCCTTCTGTCTTTATATAGGCAAATGCATATTCACCCTGAGGCGTGACTTCAAACTTTATATCCTCTATATTACAGCCCTGTCTTTCGGCAAAACCTATCAAAGCCTTAGTAGGGTTTCCATCCCTATCCAGCGATACATTCTTCGGGGGTCCTTTGACTTTACGGATCTCTTCCCTTTGGCTTTCACTCAGATTGTATATAAATAATACAAGCCTTCTTGGGGTGGCAAATACCTCTATATCACCATAGTCTACCCGACATTTTTCCAACAATTCCATAGCCTTATCCTTTATCTGGTTTATCACATCCGGGAAAATTCCGGCTGGAAGTTCTTCTGTTCCTATCTCGAGGAGAAAGGTCTTCATAATGACTCTCCTTTCATATCCAGATATAATTTTGCGCACTCTCTTGCCAGTATCCTTACTCTACCTATATAAGATACCCTATCTGTATATGATAACATCCCTCCAGCATCTAAGAGATTGAATATATGTGAACATTTGAGGGTATAATCATAGGCAGGTAAGACAAGTCTAAGCTCAAGCAATCTTTTAGCCTCTCTCTCACAGTCCTCAAAGAAGTCTCTCAGTGTCTTATTATCTCCGTTTAATAATGCATATTTGGAAAACTCAACCTCTTCCTGAAATCTTACTCCTCCATAGGTAATGTCATTATTCCATAAGAGGTCAAATACATTGTCCTTTTCCTGCACGTACATAGCGATCCTCTCCAGCCCATAAGTTATCTCTGCGGAAACTACATCCACCGGTAATCCACCCATCTGCTGAAAATACGTAAATTGGGTAATCTCCATTCCGTCAAGCCAGACCTCCCATCCCAGTCCCCAGGCACCAAGTGTTGGGGATTCCCAATTATCTTCGACAAATCTTATATCATGTAATAGAGGGTCTATACCTAAGACCTTTAGACTTTCTATGTAGATATCCTGAACATTAGATGGGGCTGGTTTAAGTATAACCTGAAGCTGATAATACTTACCAAGCCTGTTCGGATTCTCCCCAAATCTTCCATCGGCAGGTCTTCTGCTCGGCTGTACATAAGCAACATTCCATTTCTCCTTTCCCAAAGCTCTGAAGAATGTATCTGGGCTCATAGTACCGGCACCAACTTCCATATCGTACGGCTGTGTTATTATACAATTCTGCTCCTGCCAGAAATTGAGAAGTTTTAAGATTACCTCCTGAAACGTCATATGGTCACCTCTTCTGATTTAAGTCTTATGTTCGTATGATAGATCCTAAAATTGGCTATTATGCTTTCAACCTCATCGAGTAGATCTTTGGGTATTTCTCTCTTTATAGCCTCACTCAATTTTATAGTAGCATACTCCCTCAATAGTGTTAATGCAGGGTTAGACACAAGCATAATATCAGTGGCTTTTAGCATACAGTCACTGCATATTACTCCTCCCATAGATGGGCTAAAACCCACAATCTTCTCCTTTCCACAGACGCATCTATCCAATCGCATCTTGTACCCAACTAGGGTGAGGATATTAAGCCAGAAGAATATACCTATCGAATTGATATTATCGTAGTCGTTTATAGCACTTAATGTCCCAAGCAAAAGCTTAAATACATCGGGGATCTCTTCATTCTCCTGGACTATACTCTGGGTAAATTCGACGATTCTACTTGTATACAGATACAGGTCTATATTCTTTATTATGTTAGGGAAGGTCCTTATAATCTCGACACCCTTAATGATATCAAAGGTCCTTCCAATATGTATCCAGCATCTCACCAGATTAAAAGGTTCCAGACTTCCTGCCATCTTGCTAGATATTCTTCTAGAGCTTCTAGCTACCGCTTTTAACTTTCCCCTTTCCTTTGTGAGAAAAACAACTAATCTATCCTTCTCTCCAATATTTTCTCGAGAAAGGATAATTCCAGTGATGTAATAAGAATTCATAAAAATATTATATCATAAACAATCAGCTATAAACCAACTCTTCAACCCACCTGGACTTCTTACGCCATTTCTCTTTGACCTTTACCCAGAGGTCCAAATAAACCTTCTTTCCTAAAAGTGCTTCCAACTCTTCTCTTGCCAGTGTCCCTATCTCTTTAAGCTTTCTGCCGTCTTTTCCTATAACTATGCCCTTCTGAGAATCCTTTTCTACAAAGATTATCGCCCTTATATAGAATACATTCTCCTTCTCGTAGAACTCCTCAAGAGCTACCGCTACACTATATGGTATCTCCTGATATGTAAGAAGAATAACCTTTTCCCTTATAATCTCCCTTATTCTATCTTCTATAGGCTCTGTCGTCCTGGTATCTTCGGGATAGTACTGTGGCCCCTCTGGGAGGTATTTTCTTATAAGCTCCTCCAACTTATCCAAATTCGTCCTGTACAGGGCAGATACAGGAACAACTTCGTTATAGTTATTGATATCTATCTTGTCCTTTATATTTTCGACTGGATCGCCGTGGACAAGGTCACACTTATTTATTACAAGAATCTTCTTTGTGTTATATTTGGGGAGGACGTATCTGTCTATATATACATCTTCGTCGGTGATCTCTGTAGCATCTACCATAAAAAGTACTAGATCCACATCGTCTTCTAAAGCAGATATGGCATTCTTTACCATATATTCACCCAGATTATCTTTGGGCTTATGAATCCCTGGAGTGTCTAAGAACATTACCTGCATATCATCTCTGGTAAGGACACCCAGTATATTCTTCCTTGTGGTCTGAGGTCTATCGGATATAATACTTATCTTCTCTCCAATGAGGGCATTTAACAGTGTAGATTTCCCAACATTTGGTCTTCCAACTATCGTTACTAACCCTGACTTCATACCCGTCACCTATCTCTTAAATATAGACCCAAGGATAGTCTTACTACTTGATAGAGCTATGCTGGCTATCGTAGGATGAGATTTCAACAGATTATCTAAGGCTTCTACGAACGTATCAAGATCCTCCTGCTTTATTGTAAGGGGTGGCTCTAATCTGATAACATTAGGATTGTTCAATGTATATGCAGTTATAATATGGTATCTGTTAAGGAGTTCTCCTGCAATCAGAGAGCCAAGATATTCGTTAGTTATCCTGCTAACTCCCCCACCGGTAATCTTATCTAAAATTCCTCCCTCGGGCTGATAGAACTCCAATCCTATCATCAGCCCTCTGCCTCTTACATCCTTTATAAGCTTATATCTATCCTTAAGGCTCAACAATTTCTTTAAAAAATACTCTCCCTTTATCTTAGCCTGTTCGGGAAGATTCTCCTCTATTATCACCTCTACAGCCGATATACCAGCAGCCATAGCCCAGGAATTTCCACCGAATGTAGAGGTATGGAGCAGACATTTATCCAGACCACCATAACCTTTCTCCCAAACTTCCTCAGTGGAGATGACTGCTCCAACTGGCATTATGCCACCACCTAAAGACTTTGCCAGACACATAATATCTGGAGTTATCTCTTCTCTCTGACAGGCAAACATATAACCCGTCCTACCAAAACCGGTCTGTATCTCATCAACTATAAGTAGAGCACCATACTTATTGCAGACCTCTCTTGCAGACTTAAGATATCCATCAGGGGGAATGATAATTCCGCCTTCTCCCTGTATCGGTTCTACTATAAATCCGGCTACATCCCTGGACTTCAGGGCAGATTCTAATGCGGATATATCTCCAAAAGGAATCTCTCTTACATCCTGCAGTAGAGGTTCAAAGGGTTTACGATACTTTTCTCTCCCTGTAACAGATAGAGCTCCAAATGTCTTACCATGAAAAGAGTTAGTGCAGTATACAAAGACCTTTTTCCCGGTGGATACTCTTGCCAATTTCAGTGCTGATTCTACAGCCTCTGCCCCACTATTACAGAAGAATACGTGCCTCAATCCTTTGGGAGATATCATCGCCAGATTATGAGCCAGACCCGCAGATAGCTTATTCAATGAAGCCTGTAGGATATTTGGTCTGTCCTTTATCTTTTCTATGGTAGAAATGACCTTGGGGTGATTATGTCCAATGTTCAGTGCACCATATCCACCAAGGAAATCTATATACCTGTTACCCTGGTCATCCCAGACGTATACATCCTGTGCCTTTACAAAATTCTTATCAAAGTCTAAAAGTGAAAGAAGTCTAGCAAAACCAGGATTTACATATTCCCTGTATATACTCCTGGTTCTTTCCCTGTCAAAGTTTAATATCTCTTCTAAACTTAATAATCTTTCCATCGTCTAATATTATACTATAAATTACTGTTTTTCTAAAATCTTATCTTAGAGATTAATTCTTCTATACTTACAGAAGGTATATCCTCTACTAATCTCTGACTCTCCTCTAACCACTTTCTGTTTGAAAGGATCTGATACTCAACCTGAGTCTTGGCTGTCCCACCATAAGTATCCCTTCTGTCTACAGCCTTCTCAAAGGAAAAGAAATCTTCTGGAAGCGATAAAAATTCCTCGTGAAACTTCTTCCATTCCTCCTTGGTTAACTGAGTAAAACCCTTATTATGCTCCTGACAATAGAAGACTACCTCCCTTACTATATGATGGGCTGTACGGAAAGGAACACCTCTATTCACCAGAAAGTCAGCAAGATCAGTGGCCAACAAAAACTCATCCTTCAGATTATCTCTTATCCTTTCTCTGTCAAACTCTATGTTTTCTAACAATCCCTTGGTGACCTTGAGTAATAAGAGGAAAGATCCAGAGGCACCGAAGATCACCTTCTTATCCATCTGCAAATCTCTGTTATATGTAAGAGGAAGACCTTTCATCATAACCACAAGTGTATCCAAATACCCAAGATATTCTCCTACAGAACCCCTCATTAACTCTGCCACATCTGGGTTCCTCTTCTGCGGCATCATACTGCTTCCAGTTGTATAACCAGGAGCTACTTTTACAAAACCAAAGTGAGGATTGCTCCAGATGACCACTTCCTCACTAAGCCTACTTATATGAATTGACGTTAAAAGCGCATCGAATATATATTCCAGCAGATAGTCCCTATCGCTTACAGTGTCCATACTGTTATCTGTAGGCTTATTAAATCTCAAAATCTCCGAGACAAAAAATCTATCATAGGGAAAATCCAGACCTGCCAGTGCGCCGGAACCCAGAGGACACTCGTTCAGTCTCGGATAAAGGGAATAGAAGCGAGAGAAATCTCTCTTTAACATCTCTGCATATGCCAAGAGATGATGGGAGATCAGGACGGGTTGAGCTGGCTGCAGGTGTGTAAATCCAGGGATAACTATATCCAGAGATATGCTGGCAAGATCAACTAGCGCCTTTACCGTATCCCTTAAGAGTACAAGAGATTCCTTCAATCTATCCCTCAGATATAATCTCTCATCAAGGGCAACCTGATCATTCCTGCTTCTTGCAGTATGGAGTTTTTTAGCCGGTTCTCCTATAAGATTAGTCAACTCTATCTCTACAGCGGTATGGACGTCTTCGTATTTAGAAAAATCTATATCTCTCCTGTCCTTTAATCTATACAATCCATCTATAATAGACCTTGCCTCATCCAGAGCCAGAATTCCACCTCTATAAAGGGTCAGGGTATGTGCTATTCCACCCAATATATCGTAGTAGAATAGCTCTTTATCATAGTCTATAGAGTATGTAAAAGCCTTTACTATATCTGGAAGTTCTTCAATAGCTGACCATAAGAATGTGGACATCTTACCTCCAGGGATTTATGATCCTGTCTTCTATAGGAGGGAGTAGCTTATGATAGTCATTTATCGAACATACATCATACTCCACCCCTTCTGGATAGATCCTAACTGCCCTACTTATTGCATCCAACATATCTATGGCAGTTATTATCGGTACCTGCCATTCAACCGCCATCCTCCTCAATTTAAACCCAAATCTGCTGGAGTCCTTTCCTCTGGTTGGAGTATTGACTACCAGGTCTATTACGTGCTTTCTAAATAGCTCCTCCACCTCTCCTATCGAGGATATCCTTGTACTCTCTATCCCTTCAGACCTCAGCCACTCATAAGTTCCAGAGGTAGAATAGAAGGAATATCCACACATCTTTAACCTTGCTATAGAACCTAATGCCTCTTCTCTAAATCTTTCGTTTAAAGAGAGGATGATGCCATAACTCTTCCCAATCTTCATCCCTGCAGATATGAGCCCTTTTAGAAGAGCCATTTCAAAGACAGGGTCTATTCCCATCACTTCACCTGTAGACTTCATCTCAGGTCCCATTATTGGGTCTACCCCCTTAAGTTTACCAAAGGAGAATACCGGTACCTTTACAGAGTAATACGGTGTGTCTCTCAAGATCCCTTCTCTCAGTCCACAATCCCTCAGTTTCTCTCCTAACATAATCCTGGTTGCTATGTGGACAAGAGGGATCCCTGTCGCCTTACTCATAAAGGGAACGGTCCTACTCGCCCTTGGATTTGCCTCTATTATATAAACCTTGTCCTGTCTATCTATAGCAAACTGTATATTTATAAACCCTCTCACATTTAGTGCCTTGGCTATCTTATATGCATATTCCAGCATAGTCCTCTGGACATCTGGAGATAAAGAGAATGGTGGATAAACCGCAGTACTATCACCGGAGTGGACCCCTGCCCTCTCAATATGTTCCATTATCCCTGGGATAAAGACCTCTTCCCCGTCACATATGGCATCTATCTCTGCCTCTTTACCAACTACGTACTGGTCTATAAGTATGGGATAGTCGGGAGATATACCAAGGACATACTTTACAAAGCTTACGAAATCTTCTTTGTTGTAGAGTATCTCCATAGCCCTGCCACCAAGGACATAAGATGGCCTGACTAATAGGGGAAAACCGATCTCATCTGCGATAGCAAGGGCTTCATCCAGAATAAGTGCAGTATGTCCCTTGGGTCTTGGGATGTTTAACCTCTCAAGAAGGGCATCGAACCTGTTCCTGTCTTCCGCTATATCTATACTATCCACAGAGCTACCGAGAATCTCAAAGCCTGCATCTTTTATCTTCTTAGCAAGATTTATAGCGGTCTGTCCTCCAAGCTGAACAATAACTCCTTTTGGGTTTTCTCGCCTGAGTACATTTATAACATCTTCTGCTCTTAACGGTTCAAAGTATAATTTATCTGCAGTATCAAAGTCTGTACTTACAGTCTCAGGATTGTTATTCACTATTATTGATGTGTATCCTCTCTCTTTAAGGGCAAATACGGCATGTACCGTACAATAGTCGAATTCAACTCCCTGGCCTATCCTTATTGGTCCAGCACCAATGACACAGACCTTCTCTTTATTGTCTTTATCAATTACCTCATCCTCTGCCTCATATGTCGAATAATAGTATGGAGTAACAGCAGAGAACTCAGCTGCACAGGTATCTACCATCTTATATACAGGGAATACCTTCTTTTTGGTCCTCTCTTTAAATACTTTATTAAAATCTTCACCCCTACACTCTGCGATATATGCATCGCTCATACCCAATCTCTTGGCTAACTGGAGTACTGATCCATCTCCCTCTTTAATTGCTTTTTCAAACTCTACTATGTTCTTTATCTTGTTCAGGAAAAATCTGTCTATATGGGTAAGACTATGTATTCTGTCTACTTCCCATCCTCTCCTTAACGCCTCTGCTATAAGGAATAACCTTTCATCATCGCCTCTTTCAAGTCTCTCTGCTATCTCATTATTACTCAACAGGGATATCTCTGGTCTTATAAGTCCTTCTCTACGATGTTCTAAAGACCTTACAGCTTTTAATAATGCCTCTTCAAATGTCCTTCCAAGAGCCATAACTTCTCCGGTAGCCTGCATCTGAGTTCCAAGTCTTCTATCCTTTACAGGAAATTTATCGAATGGCCAACAGGGGATCTTAACCACAACATAGTCCAATGCAGGTTCAAAAGCTGCAACTGTCTCTCCCGTAACAGGATTCCTTATCTCTTCCAGTAATAGTCCTACTGCAATCTTTGCGCTTATCCTAGCTATAGGATACCCTGTAGCCTTTGATGCTAACGCGCTGGACCTGCTTACTCTCGGATTCACCTCAATCACATAATACCTGGTACTGTTAGGGTCCAATGCAAACTGTATGTTACAACCACCTTCAATCTTCAAACCATCAATTATCTTTAGTGAAGCGGTTCTAAGGAGCTGATACTCTTTATTTGTCAATGTCTGACTTGGAGCTATAACAATACTGTCTCCGGTATGTATACCCATAGGATCAAAGTTTTCCATATTACACACAGTTATACATGTCCCACTGCTATCCCTCATCACTTCGTACTCTATCTCTTTCCAGCCTCTTACACTTCTCTCAAGTAATACCTCACCAACCATACTGGCATTGAGCCCTATGGAGACAACTTCATCCAACTCTTCCCAGCTCTCTACAAATCCGCCCCCCGTTCCTCCAAGGGTATAGGCTGGTCTCACAACAAGTGGTAATCCTACCCTTTTAGCAAATTCTCTTGCCGACTCAAGGTCTCTCACTATCTCACTCTCAGGGACAGGTTCCCCTATACTCAATATAAAGTTCTTAAATAGTTCTCTGTCCTCTGCATTCTTTATAGCGGTAAGTGGTGTACCTAGGAGTTCAACTCCATATTTATCAAGAATACCTGCTTCATATAATTTCACTGCCAGGTTTAATCCTGTCTGACCTCCAAGTGTTGGTAGAAGGCCATCGGGTCTCTCTTTAGCTATAATCTTCTCTATCGCTTCTACTTCCAGTGGCTCTATATAAACCCTATCTGCCATTGTGGTATCGGTCATTATAGTAGCCGGGTTACTATTTACAAGGACTACACTTATCCCCTCTTCTCTTAAAGACTTACAGGCTTGAGTTCCAGCATAATCAAACTCGGCAGCCTGTCCTATAACTATAGGACCAGAACCTATAACTAATACCTTCTTTATATGCTTCTTAAGTGGCATAGATCTTTCTCATACACTCCTTTACAAATTCTTCAAATAAAAATCTGGTATCTAAAGGTCCAGGAGAAGCCTCTGGATGAAACTGAACACTCATTATTGGCCTTTTTGTGGATTTTAACCCCTCTACTGTCTTATCGTTGAGATTTATAAATCTTACCCTTACATCTTCGGGCAATCCTTTTGGATCTACCACATAACTATGATTCTGAGAAGTTATATAAACCTTCCCAGTAATAGTATCCTTTACTGGCTGATTAGCACCCCTATGCCCGAACTTTAACTTGTATGTTGTACTTCCGAGTGCTAAACCTATGATCTGATGCCCAAGACATATACCAAAAAGAGGAACTTCTTCCTCTATAAGTCTCCTAACAGTCTCAACTATATATGTCAACCTTTTGGGATCCCCGGGTCCATTGGAGATCAGAACACCATCAGGGTCAAGTGTAAGTATCTCCTCCTTCGTATACCAGGCTGGGACAATAACCACCTGAAAGCCAAGTGAGAGTAAGGATCTGACTATACCCTGCTTTACTCCACAGTCCACAAGGACGATCCTGTCACTTCCCTCACCAAGATAAACAGGTTCTTTTACACAGGAAGATCTTACAAAGTCAAAGTCTTCAATGCGCCAACTGAGAATCATATTCATAAGTTCTTCTTTTCTATCAGTAGAAAAATCACCGGAGGAGATGATCCCCCTTAATGTCCCAAAGGTCCTGAGCTTTCTAGTTAAAGCCCTTGTATCTATGCCAGAAAGACCTACAATCCCAAACTTCTTTAAAAAGCTGTCAATATCGTAGTCTATCCCCCAATGACTTGGGGTTTTACAGTATTCTCTAACCACAACCCCCCTTAGGAGAGGGACTTCTGACTCTCTATCTTCAAGTTGAATCCCATAGTTTCCTATCAGTGGATATGTAAAAACCAATATCTGTCCACTGTAAGATGGATCGGTAATAGATTCAGGGTAACCAACCATAGATGTATTAAATACAACTTCCCCTATAGACTCACCTTCAGCACCAAACGAATCTCCCTCTAAAAGTGTTCCATCTTCCAGTAAAAGAAATCCCAATTATCCAGATCCCTCCTTTAATACTTTCTCTAATATATATACCCCTTCTTTTATCTCTTGTTCGCCTATTATCAATGGAGGAACGATCCTTACAGTATTTTTCCCGCAGGTTATCACTAGAAGCCCTTCCTTAATGCATCTTTCACATATATTTCTAGCATTACTCTTTACATCAATACCATACATCAATCCGATACCCCTGATCTCCAGAACGTCGTCTAAGGGAGCTATCCTTTCTCTCAAAAGATTACCGAGGAAGTCTCCAACTTTCCTTATATGGGGAAGAAGGCTCTCTACCTCCTCCAAAACAACATTGGCAACAGCAGTTACCAAAGGATTTCCACCGAAAGTAGAGGCGTGATCACCATAGTGTAGAGTCTCCGCTACTCTGTTGTTTATTATGGTAGCGCCAATCGGTAATCCTCCACCTAATCCTTTAGCAAGGGCTACCATATCGGGCTTAACACCAAAATGTTGGAAAGCAAACATAGTACCTGTTCTTCCTATTCCAGTCTGTACCTCATCAAATAAAAGGAGAGCATCATACTTATCACATAGATATCTGGCTGTCTCTATAAATTCTCTTCTGGCAGGGTTTATTCCACCTTCACCCTGTATAGGTTCAAGGATAACAGCACAGTAGTCTCCCTTTTTAAGTTCCTCTTCCAGTGCAACTCCATCGTTAAATTCAATAAATGTAACACCATCTACAAGTGGTTCAAATGGCTCCTGATATTTTCTCTGTCCTGTTACCGATAAACTCCCCATTGTCCTTCCGTGGAAGGAGTTTACAGTTGATATAAATCTGTATTTTCCACGTTCCTTTCCCCATCGTCTAGAAAACTTAAGGCCTGCTTCTACAGCCTCTGTTCCGCTATTACAGAAAAATACCCTATCCAGTCCTGATAATCTTACCAGCCTTTTAGCTAACTCTATCTGTGGTTCTGTATAGTAGAGATTCGATATATGGGTAAGCTTCTTTACCTGAGAGGTAACCGCATCAACAATCTTAGGATGAGCATAACCCAGAGAGTTTACCGCTATTCCACTGGCAAAATCCAGATACCTATTCCCTCTTTCATCAAAGACATAAACCCCCTCACCTCTTACAATGGTCAAGGGAAATCTACTATAAAGTGGTGCAAGGTACAAGCTTTCTTCTCTAAGATCCATCTTCCTTCCCTCTTATGACTGTTCCCTGTGTAAGATTATTCCCTATCCAGACCTCTTTTACGCCTCCGTCTATGGCAGATATAGCAGACTTTACCTTAGGGATCATCCCTTCTTTTATTATCCCCTTCTCTATGAGAGATCTTGCCTTATCCACATCAAGCTTTGGTATAAGGTTCTTATTCCCATCCAGAATACCAACAACATCGGTAAAGAGGAAGAGTTTTTCTGTCTTAAGCGCCTTTCCAACCTCTATAGCAACAAAGTCCGCATTAACATTACAGGGAAGCCCATCCTCTGTCTCAGATACAGGTGAGAGTACCAGAGTAAAACCAATCTCTAAAAGTTTCTTTATCGGTTCTGCATTTACAGACTTTATCTCACCCACATAACCAAGCTCTATCTTCCTCTTTGTAGTTATAAGTCCAAGGTCTCTACCGCTTATACCGATCGACTTTATACCCATATGACAGAGGACACTTGTAATCTGTTTATTCACCAATCCGCTAAGGACCATCTCTACTATCTCCATAGTTCTCCTATCTGTATAACGCTCTCCCTCGACAAAGTAGGTCTCTATTCCAAGCTCAGATAGAAGAGTCGTTATCTGCTTACCCCCTCCATGAACGAGGACAAACGGATTTCCGTTTGCAATCTCTTTTATACCTCTTATTACCTTCTCTAAAGCTGACGGGTTTTCCGCTATACTTCCACCTAATTTGACTACCAGACTCATGAGAGATAACTTCCGTTTATATAAACATACTCTGGAGTAAGGTCACATCCCCAGGCTCTTCCCCGGGCGTTCCCTTCTCCAACGATTATCTTTATCTGCACCTCCTTACTATCTAATATTTTACTAACCATATTTGCATCATAATTGACCTCTACCCCATTCTCTACCAGTTTGACATCCCCAAAGTATATGCTCACCTTATCAGGATCAAAAGGATCTGGATTAGCTCCAAGGGCACTCATTATTCTTCCCCAGTTTATCTCTTTCCCCCAGATAGCGGACTTAAAGAGATTACTCCCTGCTACTGCCCTTGCCATTCGTATAGCCTGCTCTTCGGTGTCTGTTCCGATCACCTCCACCTCTATGAGCTTTTCAGCTCCCTCTCCATCCTTTACTATCTTCTTTGCTATTTCAATCATAACTTCTTTTAGATTATCTCTAAAGAGAATAAAACCTTTCTCGTTGATATCTCTTATCTCAGCATTCCCTGCCCTGCCATTTGCCATTATAATAACACTATCATTCGTGCTCATATCCTTGTCCACTGTAATTGCGTTCAGAGAGACATTAACCGCAGATCTTAAGGCTAGCTTCAGCAAGTCCTTATCTATATCGATGTCAGTTGTAATAAAACATAATAGAGTTGCCAGATTAGGATGTATCATTCCGGATCCTTTGGCACAGGCACCTATCCTTACTATGGTCCCATTATAAAAAAAGGAGGTTTGCACCTCCTTGACTACCCTATCGGTTGTCATAATTGCCCGTTCAAAGTGTACCCCGGCATCCCTACTGAGTCCCTCTATAAGTAAGGGTAATTTTGCCAGTATCTTATCCACAGGTAGCCTCTTACCTATAACTCCGGTAGAGGCAATCCCCAATAGTTTTGGGTCTTCCTTTAAGAGTCTTCCAAGATCGCTTAGTATGGCTTCAGCATCCAGAAATCCTCTTTCTCCTGTACAGGCATTGGCACATCCGCTGTTAGCTATAACCCCTCTTAATACACCTGACTTCAATCTCTCGGCGGTTATAACTACTGAAGGGGACTTCACCTGATTTGTAGTAAACATTCCACCTGCTTTGGCTACACAGGTACTTACAAGAAGACCGAGATCCAACCCCTCTTTCTTTACCCCACTATGGATACCATTAGCTATAAATCCTCTGGGAAATGTTACACTCATGGGTATAAAGGCACTATATCAAGTCCAAGATTTTCTTCTAATCCAAACATTATGTTCATATTCTGAACAGCCTGTCCACTTGCCCCCTTTACCAGATTGTCTATAGCAGAGGTTATTATAGCTACCTCTTCCTCTACAGCGATACCAATATCACAGAAGTTAGACCCTCTTACCCCTTTTGTAGAGGGGAATTGACCTACAGGCAATATCCGTACAAAATAAGAATCTTTATAAAAATTCTTATAGATACTGCAAAGGTCTTCTGCACTTAGTCTCTCTTTAAGTGGAGCATATATAGTTGTCAGTATACCTCTGGAGATAGGAACAAGTTGTGGGGTAAAGGCGACCTTAATGGGTCTTTCTGCCATTAAAGTTGCCTCCTGCTCCATCTCTGGTATATGCCTATGTTTACCAACATTGTAAGGCTTCATACTTTCAAATACCTCTGAGAAACTCAAGTCCAAACTTCCCTTCCTACCAGCCCCAGAAGTACCTGACTTGGAATCTACATATAGCCAATCTCCTTTGATTAGATCACCTTTAAGAATGGGAGCTATTCCTAAAAGGAAACTTGTCGGATAACAACCGGGATTAGCCACTATCCTGGCAGATCTTATTTTCTCTCTATTCAACTCAGGAATCCCATAGACCGCTTCATCTACAAGCTGTGGGTATTGATGTTCAAAATCATACCACTTCTTATAGTCTTCTAGCCTCTTTAATCTAAAATCAGACCCTATATCTATCACCCTTTTACCGGAGTGTATGAGGAGATTCGTCCTTTCGGCACTTATACCAGCTGGAAGAGCCAGAAAGGCTACATCAAAATCTAAATCCTTAATCCTCCCATACTCCTCCTCACTGGTAAGGACTATCGATTCAAACCTCTCAAGATGTGGATATATTGTGCTGAAGTTCTCTCCCGAATAGGTGTGACTGAAGATATACTTTATTTCTACCTCTGGATGACCCAGTAAAATCCTAAAAAGTTCTATTCCAGTATAACCAGTCGCTCCCCAGATAGCTACCTTTATCAAGGTCTCTTTCCCCTCTTCCTTGCTGAAGAGCTCAGTGGTAATCCCCATATATATATGAAGCCCTCAGCTTTTTTCTGATCAAATACATCGCCCTTTTCGTAAGTTGCCAAGGACCTTTCATATAGAGAGAATGGAGAACTCCTCTGAGATACAATAATATTACCCTTATAGAGCTTTAGTCTTATGGTTCCGTTCACCACTTCCTGTGTGGCATCAAAGAAGGCTTCAAGGGCTTCTCTCATATGTGAGAACCACAATCCGTCGTATATGAGCCTTGCATACTCAGTTTCAAGATTACTCTTCAATAGCAGAAGATTACGCTCCATCACTAGGCTCTCCAGTTCTTTATGTGCATATATTATAACGGTAGCTGCCGGAACCTCATATACTTCCCTGGACTTTATACCCACAAGGCGGTCCTCTATCATATCAACCCTTCCGACTCCATGAAGTCCTGCCAGTGAGTTAAGCGCAGAGATGATCTCTATTAATGGGAGTTCCTTCCCGTTTAATGACACCGGAATACCCCTTTCAAATCCTATCTCTACATACTCAGGTTCATCTGGAGCAGACATAGGGGACCTTGTCCAGACAAAAGGCTCTTCTGGTGGTTCTACCTTAAGGTCTTCCAAGATGCCAGACTCTATACTTCTACCCCAGAGGTTTTCATCTATACTGTAGGGAGACTTCTTTGTAACAGGAACAGGAATCCCGTGTTTTTCCGCATATTCTATCTCTTCCTCTCTCGAGAACCCCCACTCTCTTATAGGAGCAATGATTTCTAAGTCAGGGTCTAAAGCCCTTACGGAGACCTCTATTCTTACCTGATCATTCCCTTTTCCAGTGCAACCATGGGCTACTGCATCTGCACCATACATCCTGGCGGTCTTTACCAATTCTCTTGCTATTAAAGGTCGAGATATTGATGTAGAAAGTGGATACTTACCCTCATAGAGCGCATTTGCCTTTATCACTCTCTTGACATAGTGATTTACAAATACCTCTTTTGCATCTACAACTACTGCATCTTTTGCCCCAATATCCAGAGCCTTCTTTCTTACTGCCTCAAGGTCTATCGGCTGACCCATATCTAGGGTAAGGGTGATAACCTCAGCATTATACTTCTCCTGAATCCATCTTATGGCAACAGAAGTATCAAGACCTCCTGAATAGGCTAAAACTACTCTCTTCGCCATCTTTTCCCTCCGAGTTCATATTCTGATTAATTATACAAGGTAAGGTCAAGATATGCAATAGTCACAGGACCCCTGAAGTAGTAATCACTGTAGAAAACTTATCGATACATAAAAGGATAGAAGTATAGCAGGTTTAATATATCCTTGACTTATTCAATTCATAGTAATATAATAATATTTATAGAAATTCAAAGATATATAGGAGGCAGATTTGCTCAAAATAGAGAACCTATATGTAGAAGTTGAAGGTAAAGAGATACTGAAAGGAATCAACCTTAATATAGAAAAGGGTAAGATCTACGCATTAATGGGCCCAAATGGTACCGGTAAAAGTACACTAGCATATACAATCATCGGACATCCTAAATATAGAGTCACTAATGGAAGAATTCTCTTTGAGGGTAGAGACATCACTAATCTCTCTACAACGGAAAGAGCTAGATTAGGTATATTCCTTGCCTTTCAGTATCCAGCAACGATTCCCGGAGTTACAGTTGCCAGCTTTTTAAAAACTATCCTAAACATAAAAAGAGGAGAAAACATTTCTCTTGTAAAGTTCCATAAACTACTCAAAGATAGGATGAATCTTCTGGAGATTGGGGAAGATTTTGCCAGGCGATATCTAAATGATGGTTTCAGTGGTGGAGAAATGAAAAAGGGAGAAATCCTCCAGATGGCAATATTAGAACCAAAGCTAGCTATTCTGGATGAGATTGATTCTGGTTTAGATATAGATGCTCTAAAAATCGTAGCCAGAGGGATAGAAAAGATCTTTAATCCAGATATGTCTATCGTTATTATTACCCATTATCAAAGGGTCCTAAATTATATAAAACCAGATTCTATCTATGTAATGATGGACGGACACATTGTAACCTCTGGAGGAAGTGAACTTGCCTCTACCCTAGAAGAAAAGGGTTACGAGTGGTTGGAGGGGGAGATGTTAGGTGCTAGATAGATTAATAAACAATACCTACAGGTATGGCTTTAGAGACCCGGAAAATTATGTGTTTAAAAGTAAAAAGGGACTTTCAAGAGAGATAGTAGAAGAGATCTCATGGATAAAGATGGAACCAGAGTGGATGAGAAGATTTCGTCTAGAAGCCTACAAGATCTTTATCTCTAAACCTATGCCCTCCTGGGGACCAGATCTATCCGGACTGGATTTTGACGATATATACTACTACATAAAACCTACAGAAGGAAAGGGAAGTTCCTGGGAAGAGGTACCTGATTATATACGCAATACTTTTGAAAAACTTGGTATTCCTGAAGCCGAGAGGAAATATCTTGCCGGTGTCTCTGCCCAGTACGAATCCGAAACTATCTATAACAATTTAAAAAAGAGATGGGAGAGTCAGGGGGTAATTTTTGTTGATACTGACACTGCAGTAAGAGAATATCCTGAGCTTGTAAAAGAGTACATTGGAACCGTTGTTCCACCATGGGATAATAAATTTTCAGCCCTTAACAGTGCGGTGTGGAGTGGAGGAAGCTTTATATATGTTCCTAAAGGTGTACATTTAGATATTCCACTTCAAGCCTACTTCAGAATAAATGCCCAAAATGCAGGACAGTTTGAAAGAACGCTTATTATAGCTGATGAGGGAAGTTATTTACATTACATTGAGGGTTGCACTGCTCCAATATACAGCAGTTCTTCACTGCACAGTGCAGTAGTTGAGATAATAGTAAAGAAAGGAGCTAGGGTGAGATACTCTACGGTACAGAACTGGTCTAATAATGTCTATAATCTTGTAACCAAAAGAGCTTTTATTTATGAGGACAGTATTATGGAATGGATAGATGGGAATCTTGGCAGTAAGGTTACTATGAAGTATCCAAGTATTTATATGAATGGCAAAGGAGCAAAGGCAGAAATACTAAGTATTGCTTTTGCTGGAAGAGGACAACATCAAGATGTTGGAGGAAAAGTCTTACACCTTGCCCCTTACACCACCTCAAATATTGTTAGTAAATCTATAAGTAAAGACGGTGGACGAAATAGTTATAGGGGCTTAGTCTATGTGGGAGATAAAGCAGATGGTTCAAGATGCAGTGTAAGATGCGACACCTTAATTTTAGATAAATATTCTCGTTCTGATACTTATCCCTCTATTCGGGTGAGGAATAGAAACATCTTTTTATCACATGAAGCCTCGGTAAGTAAACTTGAAGAAGAACAGTTATTCTATCTGAAAAGTAGAGGATTGGACGATGCAGATTCTAATGCAATGTTGATAAGAGGGTTCGTTGAACCTGTTACTAGAGAGTTTCCTATGGAATATGCGGTGGAATTGAATAGACTTATAGAGATTCAACTGGAGGGATCTATTGGTTAATGAGGGAATAACTTCTATGTTATTGGATAGAGTCAAAGATAATGATAGCATATCTATACGTATTCCAAGAGGGGCAAAGATTAATGAACCATATAGAGAGACTTCTATAGCTCAACATACATTAGTTGTTATGGAAGAGGATAGTCAGTTAACTTATATCAATGAAGGATATTCTAAATCTATAGAAGTACACATAGCTCCAGGAGCAGCTCTGTCTTTTTTAAATCTGGGTAAGGGCTACGAAGACCTCTATAGAGATACGTCCTTCTCCTTTTCGATTGGAGAGAATGCTGTAGCACATCTATTTTTTATAGATCTAGGTAGAAGTTTACTGAAAAGAGAAATAAGAGTCTGTTTGTTAGGAGACAATGCCCGCTCTAACATTCGAGGACTATATATACTAGAAGGGAACGAATCTTTGGAGTATCATATAGTACAGGAGCATAGAGCCCCTTTTACCACTAGTAATCTTATCTACAGGGGGATATTAAAGGATAATGCTAAGGGGATCCTTAAAGGGGAGATAGCGGTAAAGAAAGAAGCTAGACAGAGTGATGCATACCAGATAAATCATATATTGATCTTAGGAGAGAATCCCAGTATCGATACTGTACCAATTTTGGAGATTGAAACGAACGATTTAAAGAGATGCACTCACGGGACAACAGTTGGCAGGATAGACGAAGAGATACTATTCTATACAAAGACCAGAGGGCTCGATGACAAAGATGCGACAAAGCTTATATCTATGGGGTTCTTAATAGAGATCCTTGATGGAATTCCAATCGAAGAAGAGGTTACTGAACTTATAGAGGAAAGATTGGAGGCTAATGTTTAATGTATGATGTTTATGAGATAAGAAATGATTTTCCGATACTGAAAGAAATAGTAAACGGAAAACAACTTGTCTATCTTGATAACTCTGCTACTACGCAGAAACCCAAGACTGTCATAGATACGATATACAATTACTACAGTAGCTATAATGCAAACGTACATAGAGGTGTCCATTCATTGGGAGTTAAGGCCACAGAGGCTTACGAAAATACCAGAAGAATGGTCGCTAATTTTATAAATGCCCCTGATCCAGTGTGTATTATATTTACCAAGGGGACTACAGAATCGATAAATCTTGTAGCATATAGCTGGGGAAGAAAGTTTCTAAAAGAAGGAAACGAGATTATAATTACTATAATGGAGCATCACAGTAACATCGTCCCCTGGCAGATACTGGCTAAGGAGAAGAACCTGGTACTCAAATTTATTCCCCTTAAAGATGATGGAACTTTAGACTTAGAGGCTTTTAAGTCTTCCTTAAATGAAAAGACAAAACTTGTGGCTATCACTCATGTGAGTAATGTTCTGGGAACCATCAACCCAATTAGAGAAATTATAAGGCTTTCTCACAGTGCGGGAGCAATAGTCTTGGTGGATGGTGCACAGAGTGTCCCATCCATACCCATCGATGTACAGGAATTGGATGTAGACTTCTTAGTCTTCTCTGCCCATAAAATGCTTGGACCTACTGGGGTAGGCGTCCTCTACGGTAAAGAAGAGTTACTAGAGAGAATGGACCCACTTTTAGGTGGGGGAGAGATGATAAAGAGAGTAACTAAAGATTCTTCTGTATGGGCAGACATACCGTATAAGTTTGAAGGTGGCACTCCAAACATAGCTGGAGTTATAGGCTTTGCCCCTGCGATAGAGTACCTGAATAAATTGGGACTATCAAATGTCTATAACCATGAGCGAGCTCTGGTTTCCTATGCACTGAATAGGCTCTTAAAGATAGATGGCATAAGGATATATGGTCCGCTTAACAGTGAATCAAGACTCAATATAATCTCTTTCAATTATAGAGATATACATCCACACGATGTAGCGACAATACTTGATCAATATGGTATTGCAATAAGAGCAGGGCATCATTGTGCTCAACCCCTTCATAGTTATATCGGTATATCAGCATCATGCAGAGTGTCATTCTATCTATACAATACTAAAGAAGAGATAGACATATTTTTAGATGCCTTGAGAAAGGTGGATAGGATATTTAAGAATGAACATAGAAGAACTTTATAAAGAGATTATTCTAGACCACTATCAGAATCCCAGAAACTATGGAGAATTTGATTATTCTTCTTCTTTTTATAGAGGGTCGTACCCTTTTTGTAATGCAGAGGGAGAAAATTCCCTCTGCGGAGATTCAATTTATCTCCAGTTCATAATAAAAGATGGTAAACTTATAGATATAAGATTCAGAGGTTCAGGGTGTAGTCTGAGTATCGCCTCTGCATCTATAATGACTGAACTAGTAAAGGGGAAAACACTTGAGGAGATAGACTCTCTGATAAAGAGGGTTAAATTGGTTATGGAGGGAAAAGAGGAAGTAACAGAGGACCTTGGGGATTTTCAGGCATTAGAAGGAGTAAAAAATCTCCCGGTAAGGGTTAAATGTGTATTGCTAGCCTGGACAGTTTTGGAAGAAGGGCTGGAAGATTACAAAAATCTATGTAAAAGAAAGGAGATGAGCTTATGGGAAGAATAGCAAACGATATGACAGAACTTATAGGTAATACTCCACTGGTAAGACTTAACAGGATAGCCAGAGATGCCAGGGCTATACTTTTAGCAAAGCTAGAATTCTTTAATCCCGCAAGTAGTGTAAAGGACAGAATAGGGGTCAGTATGATAGAAGAGGCAGAAAAAACAGGAAAGATAAATAAGGACTCTGTTATAGTAGAGCCCACAAGTGGTAATACCGGAATAGCTCTAGCCTGGGTATGTGCTGCAAAGGGTTATAGATGCATACTGGTAATGCCGGAGACAATGAGCATAGAAAGGAGAAAACTTCTTAAAGCCCTCGGCGCTGAGATCATACTGACACCAGGGGAAAAGGGTATGAGCGGGGCTGTAGAGGTGGCAGAGAATCTTGCCAGATCTAACCCTAATTATTTTATGCCCCAACAGTTTAAAAACCCAGCCAACCCTGAAATACATAGGAAGACAACTGCAGAGGAGATATGGAGAGACACAGACGGTAAAGTAGATATCTTGGTTGCTGGGGTAGGGACAGGTGGTACGATAACCGGTGTTGCAGAGGTGATAAAGGCAAGAAAACCATCATTCAGGGCTATAGCTGTTGAGCCTGAGAAATCACCTGTATTATCAGGAGGAAGTCCGGGTCGTCATAAGATTCAGGGTATCGGAGCAGGATTTATACCCGATGTTTTAAATAGAGATATAATAGACGAGGTGATAAGAGTAAGTGAAGAGTCGGCTATAGAGACCGCAAGAAGACTTGCCAGGGAAGAGGGTATAATTGCCGGGATATCCAGCGGAGCTGCTGTCTATGCAGGCATAGAGGTAGCAAAAAGAGAAGAAAATGAGGGTAAAATTATAGTAGTGATACTGCCAGACACTGGAGAGCGATATCTATCTACAGACCTCTATGAAGATTAAGCTAAGCCATACTCTTCAGGAATAAACCTGGATAGATCTAATTCTTTTCTAATTTCATTCCAGAATTCTTCTTCATTATCCGGGACTTCTTCCAGTTGCTGGCTCATTATATCTAGCCATCTAAGTTCCCTCTTTGGAATATTGAGCCTACCATCTTCATATGCTTTCTTCAATATATCTATAGTAAGTTGTGCTGATAGCTTTGTTCTTAAAAAATTATCAGAGACCTTAACCAACTCTTTACTTATGGTATATACGACGTCTGGTCTTAGTACGTATGCCTGCGGATCAAATCTGCTATCTGACTCTACAAGCCAATTTCTGAACTTTAGAGCATCTTCTCTGTTTCTTCCAGCAAGATTCATAAGTCTGCAGTCATAAATTAACTGTTCCATACAAACTGTAGGTGCCATATCACTCAACAATTTAATATTCTGTACCGATTCATTACTCCACAGGTCTGCCATCGCTGCCGTAATATTTCCAACAGGACTCAGATGAGCACAGGCGCTGGTCTTACCCTCCATAGAGATAGGAGCTCCAGAGATAGCCTTTATATACGGTCCTTCGTAGGCACAGTCTTTACTGGGTCCGATAGCACCAATTTCGTAAGCCACCAACGTCCTTGGTACTGAAACAACTCTTACCACTGCAGAAAATACCTTTGGTATAAATCCCTTATCTGCTAAAACCATAGCAGTATTAGCAAATCCACAGGCAGTATCACCTGCAGGGTAAGCCCCTGTTGCATCTGCTATCTTAACTATATTGCTCCACAGATATTCCATATCTCTTACTCCCAGAACTCCTAGAGCAAATATCACCTTCCTAATGTCAGCATTAAGCAGGGCATCATCATTTATCTCTTTACCACCTGTAGACTCTATAGAGAGGAGTTCAGCCCCAGCCTTGGCACATCCTTCGAATGTTTTAAACATCTCATCTACATATTTTCCCGTTCGCATCCTTGGAGGTCTAATCATATCTCTAATATCATTGGGGGTTATACGCATTACACTCTTCAGCTGATACTTATCTTCGTACTCATACATTATATCCCTTACTACCTTACACACCTCAATACCCCACTGAGAATTCACCGTCATATCTGGCAACAGTTCCACTTCCACCACGATCTCATTGGCAAAGAGTTCCACCGCCCTCTTACAGACACCATTTATCATCTCTTTATACTGCTCTATTACCTCGGGCATAGTGTCTTTATTTATAGACATAGGTGGGAGTGTAAAGTTTATCTCCGGATAGACCTCTCCGCCACCAATTACCATTCCATTCTTCATAAAGACAGGATTTTTGGCTATACCAAAAATCATCTCATCGCTGGAATTATAAAGCAGTCCCCTAAAACGTCTCTTCATTATTTCCCCCTCCTATTATTTAAGGTTACTTTTCAAAAATTCTGCCATCTTCTTATCCACCTTATTTATATGGTTTATCCACCAGTCTATCAATAGTTGATTCATTTTCACAGAAAGAGTAAGATTTATACCTTCACTCTCTATCCTATTTTTTAGCTCACTAAAATCCTTAGCATACTTTTCGTGAGCCCCCTTATGGGTTTGATACTCTGGATACTTTGCCTTAACCATAAGGTTCTCCTCCGTCCCAAAATGAGTCATTATGTAGCTCTGTAAGAAGTTTGTTATCTGGGATATTATCTCTTTACTCTTACCTGCTGAATCTAGCAGTTCATTTATCCTTCTAAAAAGTTCCTTATGCTGGGAATCTACAGTTGTTATCCCAGTCAACAGAGAATCATTCCATATTAGTGGCATAAGATTCACTCCTTTCTATATCAGAATAAAATTTGGCATAATTTTCCAAAGCATTCTTTTTGATTCCAATAAGCATCTCTGAAATATCTACTAAATTATTCTTCAATTTAATGAACACATCTCTATCAAGTTTATTATTGCTTGCCAGGTCCCTAATATGACTCAGCGCTTCATAAACAGATAACCCCTTTCTGTAGGGTCTATCCTCTGTAAGGGCGTTAAAGACATCAGCCACCATCATAATTCTAGAACCAAGAGGGATGTATTCCTCTTTAAGCTTAAAAGGATAACCACTCCCATCGAGTCTTTCATGATGTAAAGAGGCCCAGGTGTTTATAGTTTCAAAACCTTTTACTTTACCTAGAATTCTATATGAGTAGTATACGTGTGACTTCATTATATTAAACTCTTCTTCGGTCAACCTCCCTGGCTTTTCTAATATATCTATGGGTATCGCAATTTTTCCTATATCGTGAAGATGCCCGGCCACCTCCATAAGCTTAATCTCTTCTTCAGAAAAACTATAAAGTCTTGCCAGGATAGATGAAGTTGCAGATACCCCGCAGGAGTGAGAAGATGTAAACCTGCTCCTAAAGTCTATAAGACGATGGAACACCCAGGCAAGAGACATCAATTCATCTATATCTAGAGCTGTACTCAGGTATAGACTGTTTTCATCTATTAATGTTTCCAGTGGTAGATAGATGGCATCAAACCAAAAGCTCTCTTTACTCGATGCCTCCAGAAAACCATCCACTGCATCAGGACTAAACATCCTACCCTTCTGAGATTTTATTCTCTCTTTTATAAAATCTGTCTGTCCGAGTATCTCTTTCTCGTCTCTCATCAGAATGGAGACCCTATCAGCCAGATGGAGTATATAGGCACTAATGGGAAGAGCATCATTCTGCAAATCTTTATAATATGTATGATGATATCTTATCAATGTAGCTAGAAAGGAAAATGGTCTAAAGCCTTTAAATAAACGATACCCTAGTTCTGCATGATTACAAAGACCTTTATCTTCAAAGTTGGATTCAAACTCCAGATATCTGAATCTTTCTTTAACTGAAAGCGCTCCAACATCGTGCAAAAGGCTTGCCAGGACCAGGTCCCTCTTTTCCTCTAAGGAAAGGTCCATATATTGGGCTATATTTAGAGCAATACAGGCTACCCTCCTGTGATGCTTATTAAATATTGAACTTACAAGATCTGCACATTCAGAGATGTCTTTCACAATTTCTACTAGATCCACTGTTAATCTCTTCATCGGTCTCTCACACTATACTACTCAGCTGTTTATCTACCTTAGAGATATGTTCTATCAGCCAGCTAGACAGGAACTTACCTGTACCTGTTACCAGCTCCAGAGTAGGGCCCTCTTTTTCAAACCTATCCTTTATCTTAAGGAATTCCTTAATAAAACTATCATGCATAGCCTTATGACTGGAAAAACCGGGAAATTTATTTCTCTGCATTATATCTTCTTCTGTTTTAAAGTGAAATACTACATAGTTTTCCAGGAATCTTATCATCCCCATCAATTCATCTTTTCCTCTCTTATTAATGCAGGCATCAAAGAAGTTATTCAGCTTATTCACGAGCTCCCTGTGCTGGGAATCAACCACTAAGATCCCTGTCTCAAGGTTCTTATTCCATACTATCTGCATAAATACCTCCTACTAATAATATTTTCTTGACTATTATTATAAATATTGTTAAAATATTGTCAAGTGGTATATATGCATACTGGAAATCTTGAAAGTAATTTAGTTTATAGTATACTCTCAGTAGGAGGGATAAAATGAGTGAAGTCTTTGGTAGAAGAGGAGATAGGAAGGAGATCTTAAAGGAGATCATCAGAAAACTCCATTCAGGTGAAGACCCGTCTGAAGCAAAGAAAAAATTCAAAGAACTTTTAGGCAGTGTAGATCCTTTGGAAATCTCTCAGGTGGAGCAGGAACTTGTACAGGAGGGGATATCCAGGGAAGAGATACAGAAATTATGCGAGGTCCATCTAGAGGTATTTAGGGAATCTCTAGAAAAACAAGAAGAAGTCCTGAAAAAAGGGCATCCAATAACTATTCTAAAGGAGGAACACAGAATTCTTCTTGAATATGCCAATAGGCTAGTAAATATATTAAGTATTATAAAATCTGAAGAAGAATTCTCCCCAAAAGAGGAAGATGTGGTAGATATAATAAACCACCTGAAAGAGTCAGAGAAACATTACCTGAGAGAGGAAAATGTACTTTTCCCATATCTAGAAAAACATGGAATTGTAGAGCCTCCAGCGGTTATGTGGAGAGAGCACGATATGATAAGGGGGATAAAGAAAGAGATATACTCTGCATTAGAAGGAATGAAAAAGAATTTTTCAGAATCTTTGAATAAGATAAGGTCTAAAAGTGATGACCTGTTACAGCTACTCTCGAGCCATTTCTACAAAGAGAATAATATCCTGTTTCCTACTGGACTGAGGGTTATTAAAGAATCAGAATGGCTAGAAATAAGAGAACAGTTTGATGAGATAGGATACTGTTGTTTTACTCCCGAAGCCACTCTGGCACCCTTTAGTGGTATTAAAGAGGAGAAAATCTCGAAAGAAATGGAGGGAACGATTACTCTTGAAACAGGTAGTTTTACAGTAGAAGAGCTCGAGAATCTTTTAAATACACTACCAGTTGATATAACATTTGTAGATAAAAATGATCAGGTCAGATACTTCAGCCAGACTAAAGACAGGATATTTATAAGGACAAAAGCAGTCATTGGTAGAAAGGTTCAGCAGTGTCATCCGCAGAAGAGTTTGCATGTGGTTAACCAGATAATAGAAGATTTTAGAAGTGGGAAAAGAGACTCTGCAGAGTTTTGGATCAATATGAATGGACGCCTCATCTATATAAGATATTTTGCAATCAGAGATAAAGGTGGAAACTATCTGGGTACAGTAGAGGTTACCCAGGATATCACGGATATAAAGAAGATAGAAGGAGAAAAAAGACTGCTAAACTGATATAATAGGAGGGATAAAATGAGTGAAAGAGAAACACTGGATATGTTCTGTTATCAATGCTCCTGGGCAGTAAATGGCACAGGTTGCACAGTTAGGGGAACCTGCGGGAAAGTTCCTACTGTATCTAGACTACAGGATAATCTCCTATTTGCCATAAAGGGAATAACCGCTTATCTGTACCATGCAAGAGAGCTAGGATATACCGATCCTGAGATAGACGCATTCTTGGAAGAGGCATTTTACTCGACCTTAACCAATGTAAACTTCGATCCCGAAAAATTTGTAAGACTTTCCCTTAAAGCTGGAGAGATGAACATAAAGACGATGAAACTCCTCAAGGAGGCTCACATAAAGACTTACGGAGAACCTGTCCCTACTAAGGTAAGAACCACTCCGGTAAAAGGTAGAGGGATAATAGTTACCGGGCACGGTCTAAAAGCTCTTGATGAATTACTGAAACAGACAGAAGGGACAGGGATCAATGTCTACACACATTCTGAAATGCTACCTGCGCATGGATATCCTGGACTAAAAAAGTATCCCCATCTGGTTGGAAATCTTGGTAAGGCATGGCATGATCAGAGACAACTATTTGCCAAGTATCCAACTGCCATACTGGGAACATCAAACTGTGTGCTTATCCCACTTGAGAGTTATAAAGACAGGATGTTTACTACTGGAACCACAGGTCTTCCTGGAGTCAGACATATAGATGGGTATGATTTTACACCTATAATAGAAAGGGCAAGAGCTCTTCCAGAGCTGGAAGAGGAACCTGAGGGGCGATATCTGACTACTGGATATTCAAAGTCTGCAATACTCTCTCTGGCTGAGAATATCAAGTCTCTGGTAGATGCAGGCAAAATAAAACACTTCTTCCTGGTAGGTGGTTGTGATGTACCTCTCAGGAAAAGCCAGTATTATAGAGATTTTGTTGAAAAACTGCCTAAAGATACAGTAATCCTTACCCTTGCCTGTGGAAAATTCAGGATAAATGACCTGGATTTAGGAGAGATAGATGGAATACCCAGGATCTTGGACCTGGGTCAGTGTAATGATGCCATAGTAGCGGTAGAGATAGCTGAGGCACTCAGCAATCTATTTGGTGTCAGCATTAATGACTTACCTCTTACACTTGTACTGACCTGGATGGAGCAAAAGGCAGTAGCTATCCTCTGGAGTCTACTCGCTCTGGGTATAAAAGGTATCTATATTGGTCCTGTACTGCCAGCCTGGGTAAATGAAGATATACTCAAAGTACTTCAGGCTGAATATGATTTAAGGCTCATCTCTGAACCAGAAAAAGATATAGAGAGAATTCTTCGAAAGGAGTGATAATGTGGGTATTAATCTTCCTAAGGATAGAGTCCCGGTAATACCACTCTTGGGGGCGCCCGGGACACAGCTTTCCAATACCACCCTGAGAGACAATCTGATAGATTCGTCTATCCAGCTCAAAAGTATTAATCTACTTATAGAGAGGTTTCAGCCCGATGGTATCTTTACCTTTATGGACCTTACTGTAGAGGCAGAAGCCCTGGGATTAAAGATAGATTTTCCCGAAAACGACAATCCTTCTGTAAGAAGCCACAGTATAAAGACATTAGAAGCCCTGGAGAGCCTCAAGGAATCTTATAAAGGGATCTCTGGCAGAATGCCTGTATTTATAAATGTTGTGGAAAATCTGGCTAAAAATCATTCTCTATTAAAGGGTGCCTATACCATAGGTCCATTTACCCTGGCAGGAGAACTTATGGGGGTAGAGTACCTGATGATGAATACCATACTTGATCCAGACCTGGTGCATAAACTTCTAGAATTTACCACTATAGTTGTAAAAGACTATGCATACGAATTGCTAAATGCAGGGGCGGATACAATAGCTGTATTAGAACCAACGTCTGTAATGCTTTCACCAGCGCAATTCAGAGAGTTCTCAGGAAGATATTTTTCCAGATTAGTGGAAGAATTAAAAGCCCCATTAATACTCCATATATGTGGTAATACCAGACATCTACTGAAAGATATGGCTGATACAGGAGCAATAGGGTTAAGTCTGGATAGTCCAGTAGATTTAAAGGAGGCATCAGGTATTGTTCCTGAAGATGTATTTCTAATAGGGAATATCGATCCGGTAAAGGTATTCCTCCTGGCTAAACCCCAGGAAGTAGTTGAGGCTACAAGGGATTTACTGGAAAGGATGAGTGGTGTAAAAAACTTTATCCTGAGCTCGGGTTGTGATCTACCCAGGGAAACACCTCTTGAGAATATAGAGGCATTTATGACTGTGGGGAAGAAGATAAGCTCCCAGATAACTTACTGATATATATTACCGCTAGCACAGACAAAGACACCTGTGCTAGCGGATTATCAATTGAAACTATAATACTAAAAGAACTGATAGATATATCCATCAACATTACCACTTGTAATAACTCTGGTACACCTCTCAGTTGGAAATGCATTGACACTCATATTAATAGTTCCCTCATCGGCTAATATCTCAAGTGAACACACATCCCATAAAGCCTTAAATTGACATCTACCTGTAAAGACGCGGCTGGCATAGTAAACATCTGGAAAATATTCAGAGAAGTCTGAGATGCCGGATCTTCTGCGGTCGACAAAAAACCTGTTTTGATTATCTATACCAAATACCAACATCTCTCCTCTTTCATTAATAAGTTTTACAGTGAATTCTCCATCTGCTATACCCTCAAAATAAAAAGTATCACTTGATAGATCTATACGATCTTTAATTTCTATCTTCTCTTTTCTAAGTAAATTAAGACTTTCTATAAAATCAAAAGCCAATTTCAATCCATAGGATGTATCTACTAATCTTAAGGTCCTGGGGAACCCCATAATCCCTCTGTAATCACTGGCAGGTATTTTGTCAGCATAGGTCCAGTTCATATTCCAGGCTATAAAAATCCTTTCATTATCTGGCGTATTATTAAAGGTATTACCAGCGTAACAGTCCGGTCCATAATCAATCCATTCAACCCTACCTGTAGAATTTGTAGGTGTAAACCTTTCACCATCAAAATTGCCAATAAAATACTGTGTCTTAGAACCTCCTAAATAAGAGGGCATACCCATACTTACTACCAGTGCCCACTTATATTCTCCACCAGATACCTCTAGGGGGAACAGATCTGGACATTCCCATACACCAGGGGCATAATTACCTTCAGGTCCAAACTCACCGTTCTTTTGCCAGTCAATTAAATTTTTCGACTTATAAAAATGTACCCTATCTCCAGCCGATACAACCATAACCCAATATTTCCCTTCTTCATACCAGAAGACTTTTGGGTCACGAAAGTCTCTTATCCCTGGATTTTCAATAACAGGGTTATGGCTGTACTTGGTAAAGCATATATGGTCCAGACTCCATGCTATACTCTGTCTTTCCCCTCTGTCACTATGATGAGTAAATACAGCAACTATGGGTTTCTTATCTTCTCTACCAAAACCAGAAGTGTTATCCTTGTCATATACGGCGCTACCTGAAAAGATAAAACCCAGTTCATCTGGTTCCAGTGCAATAGGAAGATGGGTCCAATGTATCAGATCTCTACTTACCGAATGCCCCCAGTGCATCGGTCCCCACTTTGTAGAAAAAGGATGATGCTGATAGAATAAATGATACAATCCATCTACATAGACAAGCCCATTTGGATCATTCATCCACCCCGATTCAGGGGTAAAATGAAGCCTGGGACGATACGACTCTAGCATAAAAGAAACCTCCTATTTTAACAAAAACTAATAAATTTTTCTGCAATCTATAATATCATAAAAGCTCCCCTATAGACTAAAGCATCTATAGGAGAGCTTGGAATCAAATAGAAAACAGATTATTACTTAGCAAAGAACGACTGTTCAACGTACATATTACCCGCTATCGCCTGACCTGATCGAGGAACATTCTTGAGATTAGCAGGAGTTATAAGTACATACTTAGCCCTTTCTACTATAGGGAAATAGTAGATATTCTCGTAGTAAAGCTTATACATCTCGTTAGTAAGCTTTACATCCTGAGTGGAATAAGGGATAGAAGCAAGCCTACCCTGGTGGATCTTATAGAGTTGTTTTATATCAGCCGGAGGTTCTTCGCCCTCCTTACCATTTGTAGAATACCATCTTGCCCATTCCGGAGCCCACTGGGAAGTAGGTAAATAATCTGTCCAGGTTCCATCCTTCCACATAGGCTGTACACTCCAAATTACACAAGCCTGAACCTCATTTGCAGCTAATCTCTGACCCCATAAAGATGGGTCTATCCTCTTGAGTGAAACCTTAAGCCCAATAGCCTTTAAGTGCTCAGTAACAAGTTCAGCAGCTGGCATTAGGTCCGGAGCGTGAGCACCTGATTCTATAAGAATTTCAAAGACTTTCCCATCTGGTCCTAATCTCCATCCGTCTGGACCTCTCTTCATACCCATCTCATCTAGTAACTGCTCCGCTTTTGCAGGGTTATACTCGCTAGGAACAGTTTTTGGTGGTGAAGCAAAACCATAATAGACGCTATCTATGATCTCTTTACGATTTATAGCCATATTTATAGCCCTTCTGAATCTTACGTCACGAACAACTTTCCTCCAGGTTGGGTCTTTATAAGTCAGGTTTAGATATATAGCGCTGGGATCAACATGCATCTCTAAGAGAGATACTTTATAACCCGCCTTCTTCTCATTCTGCTTGTATAGTGGAAGTTTTATCAATGCCGTACTTTCTCTAAGGAAGTTTACCTCTCCAGTTAGAACCCTCATATTCGCCATTTCTGCGTCTTGGACCTGAGTGGAAATTATCTTATCTACATATGGCAACTGGTTTCCAGCTGTATCTACCTTGAAATAATACGGATTTCTCTCCCATTCATAAATTCCTCCGGCAGTCTTCACCAGTATCCAGGGAGTAAGAACAGGGAATCCCATACTCTTTGCCTGTGTCTGTTCCCAGTTGGTAAAGTCCTTTAGATGGAATAACTGCCACCACTCATCCTTAAATCCTTCTTTTTCTAATAGAGGCTTTAGTTTCTCAATAGAGGTATATTTAATATGGAACTGCTTTAAATAGTGGGACGGCTTTAATAAGTCTGTATATCCACTCCAGCCTTTTACTGTTAT
>OGCH01000183.1_pt1 | contig 40432 bp, 37 predicted proteins | sample 1570111 | NCBI WGS metagenome assembly OGCH01 (sample SAMN03436243, study PRJEB24508) | hot springs metagenome | biome: Desert Springs; feature: Hot Springs; material: Water | place: USA: Great Boiling Spring, Nevada | collected 2008-12-01 | depth 0 m m | reverse complement strand
CCGCGCCCAATCCGCGGGGGTTTTGAGAAGATCCATCTTGTTCAGGGCATAAAGGAGAGGGGGCATGGGCTCGGGTCCCTGGAAAATTCCAGCCAAAACTTCGCGCACAACTTTGAGGTGGGTAGAAACTGCAGGGGAGGAGATATCCAGCACCACCAGGATCAACGAGGCTTCTTGCACCGCCTCCAAGGTGGCATGGAAAGCAGGAATAAGTTGGGGAGGGAGGTCCCGAATGAAACCGACCGTATCCGCCAAAAGGGCGAAACGGCCATCGGGAAGGAGCATGCGTCGGACTTTTGTGTCCAAGGTGGCGAAAAGTTGATCCGCCACAAGCGCGTCCGCTTTGGCGAGGGCGTTAAAGAGCGTGGACTTTCCGGAGTTTGTGTAGCCGACAAGGGCGATTTGGGGGAGGCCGAGCCGCCGACGGCGGGAGCGCCGCACATCCCGGGCGCGTTCCGCCTCTTTGAGCTCGCGCAAGATAGTTTGAATCCGCCGGCGGATGGCCCTGCGGCTTTGCTCAAGCCGCGTTTCTCCCGGCCCCATAGTCCCCACAATACCGCCGGTGTCGGAGAGCGCCTGTCCCCACCCCCTGAGGCGGGGAAGAAGGTACTGAAGCTGCGCGAGCTCCACCGCCAATGCCGCCTCTTTCGTTCCCGCGTGCAGGGCAAAAATGTCGAGGATGAGCTGGGAACGATCGATGATCTTGAGGCCTGTGAACTCCTCGAGGTTTCGGGCCTGGGCGGGGGTGAGCTCGACCCCAAAGATGAGGGTGTCCGCGCCGTACCCCCTTGCCAATTCCTGGACTTCCAAGACCTTTCCCTTACCAATATAGGTGGCGGGATCCGGCCGGTCTCGCCGCTGTACAGTGGTAGCCACCACCTGGGCTCCTGCGGTTTCCGCAAGCGCCGCGAGCTCCGCGAGTCTTTCTGAGGGCTCCACGCCCGGGGGAACGACTTCCACGAGGATAGCCCGCTCTCCGCCGCGGATGCGGGCCCGCTCGCCGAGATAATCCTCAATGACCAGGCGCTTTAATCCTCTTCCCATACCCTGGCCCCAAGGCCGCGCAATTTTTCCCCCATATTTTCGTAGCCGCGGCGGAGGTGGTGAAGTCCGCGGATGAGGCATGTACCTTCCGCGGCGAGGGCGGCGAGGACCAAAGCGGCACCGGCCCTGATGTCCGTGGCCTCAACTTGTGCGCCCCGCAGTTTTTCCACGCCCTCCACCACCTGGACATTCCCGCTCACCTGAATTTTCGCGCCCATTTGAAGGAGGGGTTCCACGTGGCCAAAGCGCGAGGCGTAGACGGTCTCCGTCACGGTGGAGCGGCCCTCGGCCAAAGCGAGGAAGGCCACGATGGGCGGCTGAAGGTCCGTGGGAAAGCCGGGATAGGGCCAGGTACGCAAATCCACAGGTCTCGGCCTTGACGGGCCGGAAACTTCCACCCAGTCCGGCCCCCGCTCGATCTCGCAACCCGCGAGGGCAAGGCGATCCAGGAGGGCGGAAAGATGCCGGGGCTCCGCATTCACTGCGCGCACGCGGCCTGCCGTGATGGCGCCGGCCAAAAGATAAGTTCCCGCCTCAATGCGGTCGGGGATGATCGTATGCTCCGCGCCTCCCAAGGATTTTTCCCCGCGAATGGAGACGCGGTCCACCTCCCAGGTCACCTCCGCCCCCATTTTCGTGAGGAGAGCGGCCAAATCCGCGACCTCGGGCTCGCGGGCCGCGTTCACGATCACGGTTTTTCCCTCCGCGAGAGCACCGGCCAAAAGGAGCTGTTCGGTGGCGCCCACGGAGGGGAAATCCAAATAAACTTCGGAGCCCCGAAGTTTCTTCGCCTTCGCGAAGACCGCTCCGTTTGCAAAACTGATTTCCGCGCCGAGGCACGAAAGGCCGTAGAGGTGGAAATCCACGGGCCTCGGTCCCAACGAGCATCCGCCGGGGAGAGGAACCTTGGCTTGTCCTGCCCGCGCCAAAAGCGGGCCCAACACCAAAAAGGAAGCCCGCATTCTCTGCACAAGCTCCGGTGAGGCCTCGGTGCGCAGTTCTCTTCCCCCGCGGATCTCCAACACCCCGTCCCGCCACACCACTTCCTTTCCTAACGCCTGAACAAGCTCCACCGCCGTCTCCACATCGAGGAGCCTGGGGACGTTGCGGAGGATCACCGTATCCGAGGTGAGAAGGGTGGCGATGATGGCAGGAAGGGCGGCGTTCTTCGCCCCGGAGATCCTCACTTCTCCCCTGAGCCTTTCTCCACCGGTGATGCGGATCACGGAAGGAGAGGCCGGGGATCCACAGGGGTGCCGAAATACCGCACCTCGAAGTGGAGGTGGGGGCCGGTGGAAAGGCCAGTATTTCCAGAAAGAGCGATCACATCGCCGGCGGAAACGCTTTGGCCCGCGCTCACCAAGAGCTTGGAAAGGTGTGCGTAATAGCTCTCGTAGCCGTTCCCGTGATCAATGACTACAAGGACGCCGAAGCCCTCATACCAGCCGGCGAAGGTTACCGTTCCCGAGGCGGCGGCCCGCACCGGTGTGCCCTCCGGAACGGCAATATCGATTCCCGTATGGAATGAAGGCGCTCCGTAAATGGGATGAATGCGGGGCCCAAACGGGGAGGAGATGGGACCGTGCACAGGCCAAACAAATTCCGTCGCTCCCCTCTCCAAAGTGGGAACGGTTTGGGGATTGGGAACGAAAAGGGAAGTTCCCGCCGGGGGGTCGGCCCTAAGCCCATTGGCCTCCCACAGGCTCTCCTCACTAACCCCGTACTTGGCGGCGATTTCCTTCAACGTTTCCCCAGGTTTTACGATGTGGATCACCCCATTCTTGGGGATCAAAAGCCGTTGGCCGGGATAGATCGTGGTCGTAGAAAGGTTGTTGGACACTATGAGCCAAGATACAGGAACTCCATAGCGGGAGGCGATGCCCGCGAGGGTGTCGCCAGGTCGGACCTCATATACCGCGACCTTTGCCTGGAGGCCAGGAAGCATCCCAGGCGGGCCCCCGAGTTCCGGCTGCAAGGAAAGAGCAAAGAGAGCCAAGGGGAGACACAGGGCCAAAACCGCGATGAGCCAAAGGTTATTCACTGTTCATCAGCTCCAGGAACTGCTTGTTCGTTTTGGTGCGCTCCATGCGCTGTTTGATGAACTCTAGGGCTACCCCTGGGTCCGGCATCTCGGAGATGAGCTTACGCAGGATCCACACCCTGCGAAGGACATCTGGCTCAAGGAGGAGTTCCTCTTTTCTTGTGCCAGACTGGATAAGATCGATGGCCGGAAAGATTCGGCGGTTCGCAAGATCGCGGTTGAGCACAAGCTCCATATTTCCGGTGCCCTTGAACTCCTCGAACACCACCTGGTCCAAGCGAGAACCCGTATCGATGAGAGCGGTGGCGATGATCGTGAGGGAACCGCCTTCCTCGATGTTCCGGGCCGCGCCGAAGAACTCCTTGGGCTTATAGAGGGCTGTGGGGTCGATCCCGCCGGAGAGGAGTTTCCCGGAGGGGGTGATGGAGAGGTTGTAGGCGCGGGCAAGCCGGGTTAGGGAGTCCATGAGGATTACCACGTCGTAGCCCACCTCCACCAGCCTTTTCGCTTCAGCGGTCACGAGCTCCGCCAGCTTCGTGTGGTGCTGGGGCTCCATGTCGAAGGTGGCAGCGATCACTTCCGCCCGCTTCACCGAGCGCCGGAAATCCGTGACCTCTTCAGGACGTTCATCCACAAGAAGGATGAGGAGCTTGATATTCGGGTAGTTGGCCTCAAGTCCTTGGGCGATGTGCTTAAGAAGCGTGGTTTTTCCAGCCTTGGGCGGGGAGACGATAAGGCCGCGCTGGCCCTTTCCGATGGGGGCAAAAAGGTCGATCATGCGGGTGGAAAGCTCCTCGGGATCGTGCTCAAGAACGTACTGCTGGTTGGGGTGCAAGGGGGTGAGCTGGGAAAAATCCTTACGCTTTTTCACCACTTCTGGGTCGAGTCCATCCACTTCCTCCACGCGGAGGAGGGCGAAGTACCGTTCCCCTTCGCGGGGCGGCCGCACCGGCCCCTTTACAATGTCTCCATCCTTGAGGGCGAACTTGCGGATTTGTGAAGGGGAAACGTAGACGTCGTAGCGGCTGGGAAGGCAGGATTTATCCCGGAGGAATCCGTAGCCATCGGGCATGATCTCCAAAATCCCGGTGACGGTGAGCTCCTGGCGGTCCGCGAGGGCCCGCATCACCGCCATCTCCAGCTCCGCCGGCGAAAGCTCGCTGGTCCCGTCAATGCCCAGCTTTTCCGCGAGCTCCAGGATCTTTTCCTGCCCGAGGGCTCGGATTTCGCTGATTTCCATCCCCATCACCTCGCTTGGGGTTAGATCTTCCGAAAGATCGAGCGGACCACGTGGGAATACATCTTAAGGCGGTCCCAAAAACCCCACCAAAAACCGCGCTTCTCCTCCTTGCGGATGTGGGAGACGCCCTCCCACACCACGGTTTTTTGCCGCCATCCCTCACGGAAGGCGAGTTTGGTAAGGGCCACTTCGATCCCGAAATTGCTCTCTTTCGCTAATCCTTCCGCTTTTTCCCAAAGTTTTTTGGGCATGATCCTCTGCCCGGAGAGAAAAGGTACCAACCACTGCGAAAAATCCGTGGCCGGTCTTCCCTTTCGAAATACGGCGATGACCATATCCGCGTCGCCCGCCTTGTATGCGTTCACTAAATCTTCCAAGTGCTTGGGGGTGAGGCCTGTAAGGTCAGCATCGAGAAAAAGCAGGGTATCGCCTTTCGCCTCCCTTACGCCGGCGGCCATGGCTGCCCCTTTCCCCCGGTTTTCGGCCAGCCGCACCACCTTCACCCCGTACCTTTGGGCCACTTCCGCGGTGCCGTCGGTGGAGCCATCGTCCACCACCACGATCTCATCCACGGAGGGCGCGGCAAGAAGCGGTTCCAGTACGGCACCGATTCTTTCTGCCTCGTTATAAGCTGGGACGATGGCGGAGATTTTCATGGGGATGAAATTCCGGGCCGACGAAATGCACTATAGCGCCGAGGAAACCTTTCGTCAAGCCCTGCCAAGGAGCTCCTTGGTTTTGGCCACCACTTCCGAGGGCTCCGCGGCCACCGCGATTTTCGCGCCATCGCGCCGGCGCTCCAATTCCACCTTTTTTTGCCTTGCCGCCCGCGGCCCTACTACCACCAAAACCGGGATCCCCAGGAGCTTTGCGTCGTGGAACTTTTCGCCTGGGCTTTGATCCCGATCGTCCAGAAGGACCTCCCATCCCGCTTGCGCCAAAGCTTCAGCTAATTCCTCCCCAAGCCCCAAAAGCCCCGGTTCCTCGGGATCCAAAACGCTCACGATCACCTGAAACGGCGCTAAATTTTCCGGCCAGATAATGCCCTCTTCATCGTGGTGGGCTTCAATCACTGCAGCCAAAAGCCTTCCCACCCCAATCCCATAACAGCCCATGATGAGGGGCCGGGGTTTTCCCTCCCGATCGAGGAAGGTCGCGCCCATGGCCTCGGAATACTTCGTGCCGAGTTTGAAGATATGGCCAAGCTCGATGGCCCGCTGGACGCGGAGGCGGCCGCCACAGCGGGGGCAACGGTCCCCATCCCGCGCCACGGCCACATCGGCCACGATATCCGCCTGGAAGTCCCGCGGAAAATTGACGTTCCGAAGGTGGAACCCCTCGCGGTTTGCGCCGGCTACAAGGTTTCTCGCTTTGGGAATGGAGTCGTCCACTACGACCTTGACGCCGTTACGGCGAATGCCAATGGGCGAGGCGTAGCCGGGAACCGCCCCAATTTCAGCAATTTCCTCTTCCGTGGCAGGCCGGAGGTCCGGCCGCTTAAGAGCCCGTGCCAGCTTCGCCTCGTTTACTTCCAAGTCGCCCCGGATCACCACGAAGACCAGCTCTTCTCCGGCCCGATAAAACACGGCTTTTGCCGTCTTGCGCGTGGGTACCCCAAGGAAATTGGCCACGGCCTCGATCGTGTAGCAACCAGGCGTAGCCACTTCCTCCAAAGGAAGGAGAGGCTCAGGAGGATCCTCATCCTTCAAGCTCACCGCGCCCTCCAGGTTCGCGGCGTAATCGCCGTTTTCGCACTGTATGAAGGAATCCTCGCCGTAGGGGTTAGGGAGCATGAACTCATGGGACTCCGAGCCGCCCATGAGCCCAGGATCGGCTTCCACAGGCACCACGGAAAGCCCGCACCTTCGGAAAATGTTCACGTAGGCTTGGTAGACCTGAAGATAATAGCGGTCCAGATCCTCTTTGGATTCGTGGAAGCTGTAGCCATCCTTCATGGTGAATTCCCGGGCGCGGATGAGGCCGCCTCTGGGCCTGGGTTCGTCCCGAAACTTCGTTTGGATTTGGTAGAACATGAGGGGAAGCTGCCGCCAGGACCGGATTTCCCGTCTCGCTAAATCGGTAATAACTTCTTCGTGGGTGGGGCCGAGGACCATCTCCCTTCCTGCGCGATCGCGGAAGCGGCCCAAAATGGGCCCGAAATCCTGGAGTCTTCCGGTCTCTGCCCAAAGCTCCGCGGGATGGATCATGGGCATGGTGATCTCTAGACCTCCGATAGCGTCCATCTCCTCACGGATGATCCCTTCAATTTTGTGGAGGACGCGCCGGGCCAGAGGGAGATAGGTGTAAATTCCGGCAGCCAGCTTCCGAATCATCCCCGCGCGGAGCATGAGCTTGTGGCTGGGGAGCTCCGCTTCCGCAGGATCCTCTTTCCAGGTGGGCAAAAAATAGGCACTTGCCCGAACTACAGCCATCTTGGCCCCAAGGTTACCGAAAGACCTCGCTCAAAACAACGTCCAGCTCCTCCGGGCTTTCCAAAAAACGCGGCGCAAGCGGGAAACTGGAAAGAAACACCTTCTTGTAGGAGCGGGAGGAAAGCCTTCGGTCGGCAATGAGGATCACACCGCGATCTTCTGGCGTGCGCACAAGCCTTCCCAACCCTTGGCGGAGCTTGAGGACAGCCATAGGGAGAAAAAGCTCCTGAAAATCGCTTTTTCCTTGGGCTTTGATTCGCGCGGCCTCCGCCTCCAGCACGGGATCCCCAGGATGGGGGAAGGGCAGCCTGGCCACAACCAAAAGTTCCAGTTCCTTTCCGGGGAGATCCACGCCTTCCCAAAAGCTTTCCAGTCCCAGGAGGACCGCGGGCGGCGGCATTTGGCGGAAGCGGCGGAGAAGCTGATCCCTTTCACCATCCCACCCCTGCGCGAGATGGGGAAGCCCTGTAAGGTGGGCATGTACTTGCTCTAACGCGCGCTTGGAGGTGAAAAGGACCATGGCTTTCACCGGGGCCCTGGATAAAGCGCGACGGACCGTTTCGGCCAAGGCCTGGGGATATTGGGGATCGTCCGGCTCGGGAAGGTAAGAAAGGATGGCGATGCGCACGTTTTCGTAGGAAAAAGGTGATGGCCACGAGAAAAATGGCGTATCCAAAACCAATCCTAAGCGCTGAAGGAGAAAATCCGGTTTTTTGTTGACGCTTAAGGTCGCCGAGGTGAGAACTGCGGCCCGAATATTGGGCCAAAAATCTTCGGAAAGTTTCTCCGCTAAAGCAAGAGGTGTCAGCCCCAAGGCTACCTCTTCGTCAGCCCAGGGAACCCAATCCTCCGAGGGCGGGAAAAGCACGCTCTTTAGGTTTTGCACATAAGCGCAAATGGCCGAGGCGAGTTCGTTCTCTTCTTTTTGCTGCAAAATTTCCGCCAAAGCGGAAAGGGAGGAAAGGAGCGGTTCGCTGGCGAGGCGTAGGGCCTTTAAATCCTCGGATTTCAATCGTATGCGCCCAGTTTTCAAATGGCGCCGCACCTCTTCCCAAAAGGCGCGGTGCAAAACCCTGGCCTCCTCCGCTTTATTTCCCAGCTCTTCTTCCATGGAGCGCAATTCGGAGAGGATCAGGGAAAGCTCTCGCGGCGTAATTTCTATTCCCATGGCCTCTTGGAGGGCGGCGGGTAAAGCGTGGGCCTCATCCACCACGAGGAAGTCATAAGGGCCCAAAAGAGCGTTCTCCATGGCGAGATCTGCCCCAAGGAGCGCGTGGTTGGTGATAACAAGCTCCGCTTTTCGCGCGGCTTCCCGGGCCTTTCGGGATGGGCACTTTTCCCAGACTCGGCAGCGTGTTCCGCGGCAGCGCCAAGGCCGGTCCCGGATTTCTTCGATGATCCATTCCTCGGCAAATCCCAACTCGTCGAGATCCCCTCCCCGCGCGGCGAAAACGGAAAGGGGCACGAGGATTTCCTTGGGCACAAGCTTCAATTCCAACTCGTAAAGCCTCTGGAGGCACACGTAATTTTCCCTTCCCTTGAGGAGAGCGCGTTTCGGATAGATCCCCAAAATTTCCTCGAGTTTTGGGAGGTCCCTTTTCCAAAGCTGATCCTGGAGGGTTCGCGTGCGGGTAGCCACCACGGCCCGGCCACCTTTTTTCAGGGCCAGAAGGATGGGGATAAGGTAGCCGAAGGTTTTTCCCGTTCCCGGACCGGCCTCAAGGAGGAGGGTTTCCCCCTTTTCCAGAGCGTTTGCCACCAATGCTGCATATTCTTCCTGAAGCTTTCGGGGCTGGAACCCCCTTTCCCTGAGGCGGAAAAAAGCTTCGCCCAAAGTCTTTACAGATGGGTAATGAATTCGCGGCTTCGGAGGGAGGAGGAAATTTTTGGGCAAAACCTGGGAGAGAGCTGCCCTTCCCTCAAAAGACCAGGATCGCGTTTCCTCCAGCGCTAAAAGGAAAAGGCGTCCCAAAGCTTCGGCTTTTCCCCAAGGATCTCCCTCTTGGAAATCCAAACCAAAGCGTTTTCCGAGCCCAGCAAGGTCAGGTTCTTCGGGCCAAACGGCGCGGAAAAGGAGGCGGAGGTCTAAGGTGCCCTCAGAGAACTGCGGATTCCAGGTGATTTTTGGAACATCTGGCCAGTGGTCCTTTGGGGAAAGCTTTCTTTGCGGGCCGTTTTCCGAAAAGAGCACGCCGTAAGGCCCTTCCGCGGTTTCCACAAGACAAATGAACTCCACTTTCTACAGGCGGGAAAGGAGATCGATCCGCCGCACCATGCCCACGAGGTGGCCCTCCCGATCCACTACGGGAAGCTGTTTCAGACCTTTCCTCAGCATGAGGTCGGCGGCGTAAAGGTCGGTGTCCTCCGGTTGAACAGCTACCACCTCCCGGGTCATATACTGCTCCACCGGGTGATTCCCGATCTCCTCCAATTTCCTCTTGAGCTGGTCCAGGCTGGGCAAAAAGGAAGTGGAATGAAGCATGTCCATATAGCTGGGAAGGAGGGCGCGGATGATGTCGCGTTCGGAAATGATGCCCACAACTTTTCCCTCTTCGTCCACCACCGGCAACGAGGAAAGGCCGGAATTCTCCAAGAGGTGGATGGCCTGGCGAATGGTTGTATCCCGTTCCAAACAGCTTAGATCACGCCGCAGGAAATCCCGCACCCTCATTCCGCCCTCCTCACCTCTACGCGCTCCATTTCCGCGAGAATTTTTTCCTTTTCCAGGCAGAGCTTCTCCTCAACTTCGGCGGAGGCCACAGCCGCGCCCATCCCATAGCGCACGCTCTCGATGAGATCTTTTCCCTGACTTAGGCCCACAAGGATCCCGCCCACGAGGGCGTCGTCCGCACCGATAAGGTTTCGGAAGGTGCTTAAGGGAACCTTTGCCTCGAATTTCCAGACCCCGTCAGCGCTTACTAGGATATCGCCCGTCAAATGGTGGGAAATAAGACACAAATCGACGCCGCTTTCGATTACTTTTCGGCCCGCAGCAATCACTTCCTCTTCCGTGTGTAAAGGAAGCTCACCAAGCTGTAAGACCTCCCGCACATCGGGCTTGACCAGAAACGGCCGGGCGGAGACGGTGCGCAGGAGGGCCTCCCCCCCAGCGTGAACGACAACCCGTATCCCTTTTTCCCGGGCCTTTTTTGCCAAAACCCAATAAAAATCCGGGGAAAGCCCGGGCGGAAGCACACCGCCCAGCACCACAAAACTCGCCCGGGAGAGCATCCGTTCGTATTTGCGGAGAAAAATCGCCTGGGCTTCCTCAGGGATTGTCGGGCCTGCCTCGTGGATGTGGATGGGGTGATATTCATACCCGCGCACGATGAGGGCTACATTGGTGCGATTCTCCCCCTCGATCCAAACAAAATTAGCGCTCACCCCTTTGGCCAGGAGGTCCCGGAGGATGATCTGGCCCGTATGGCCGCCGAGGAAGCCCATGGCCACCGTTTCGATCCCGTGGCTGGCCAAAAACACCGAAACGTTGATGCCTTTTCCTCCTGCGGAGGTCATGGATTTTTCCGCGCGGATCGTGATGCCCTCTTCGCTGGGCGCGAGGCATTCGGGAAGATGATCCAGCCAATAGAACTTATCCAGCGCTGGATTAGGGGTTACGGTGAGGATCATCGCACCGGCTCCTTGATCTCCGCGAGGAGCGCTGCGGGCGTGGCCGAGGTGATCTCCACCTCCACGAGCCTTCCCACAAGCTCCGGCCCACCCGAAAGCAAAACCGTCCGGAATTCCCGCGTCTTTCCCATTACCAACCCTTTCTCCTCCATGTATTCCTCCACGAGGACCTCCACAGTCGAGCCGATTTTCTCCCGATGGATTTCTAGGGCGATTTCTCGGGTGAGGGCCAAAACTTCCTGAAGACGGCGGGCCTTTTCCGCAGGGGAAATGGGGTCACCCAGGGGTTCCGCAGGAGTTCCCGGTCGCACGGAATACGCGGCTACGTACACCGTGCCGAAGCGGGCCTCCTTGATTAGGGAAAGAGTGGCCTCAAAGTCCTCTTCCTCCTCGCCGGGGAAGCCCACGATCACGTCGGTGGTGATGTTCACGCCGGGGATGGCCTTTTTGATTCGTTCCACTAGCTTGAGGAAACCTTCGCGGGTGTAGCCGCGGCGCATGGCCCGCAAAATTTTGTTGCTTCCCGATTGCACTGCGAGGTGTACGTGCTCGCAAATATTTTCCTCCTCGGCTATTGCGGAAATGACCTCCTCCGTCATGTAGGCAGGATGCGAACTGGTGAAGCGCACCCGAGGGATCGGAATTTTCCCCACCTCCCGCAGAAGCTTTGCGAAATTCGTCCCATCCCGAAGATCAAGGCCATAGGCGTCCACGTTATGCCCAAGGAGGGTTACTTCGAGATACCCCTTTTCCGCGAGCTCCCAGAGCTCGCTTAGGATCTCGGGGAGGGGGCGGGAGCGCAATGGGCCCCGCACGCGGGGGATCACGCAATACGCGCAGGAATGGGAGCAGCCTTCGGCAATGGTCACATACGCCTGAAATGGGCTTTTTCTCAGAGCGGGAAGGCGCTCCAGTTCCACTGGGTCGGGAAGGTAAAGGACGCGCTCGCCGCGGCGGGCCCGCTCAATGAGGTCCGGGAGGAAACGCAGGCCCACGGTGCCAAAAGCAAAGTCCACTCCAGGGCAGAGGGAGAAAATCTTTTCCCCACGCCCCTGAGGCATGCAGCCCCCAATGCCGATGAGCAAGGGCTTTTTCCGCTTGAGCTTACGGAGCTCGCCCACGCGGCCGACCACCTTATCCTCGCTTTTTTGCCGGACCATACAGGTGTTGAGGATGACCACGTCCGCCTCTTCCGGCTCCTCCACGAGGGTGTAGCCGCTTGCGGCGAGGACCCCGGCGATTTCCTCGCTTTTGTGATGGTTGAGTTGGCAACCCCACGTAAGGATACAGACCCGCATCGGCTTTATCCTATCCCATGCGTCCTTTTGGGCAACCTTCCTTCGGGTATCATCTCACCGTGCGGGTAGATCGTTACTTACTGCGGGAAATCACCCCTCCTTTTTTCGTTGCGCTCCTGGCGTTCCTGGTCTTCATCAGCTTGGAGCTAATCCTCTCTTTATCCGAGGCCCTTTTTGCCCGCGGGGTTTCCGCCTCCCTCCTTCTTCGCCTCCTTTCCTACAAGCTCCCGTACATTCTGACTTTGGCCATGCCCGCGGGCGCCCTTTTGGCCACGTTTCTGGCCCTCGCCCGCTTGGCTTCCGATCGGGAGCTTTTGGCTTTCCAGGCCCTGGGCTACTCCCTGCGCCGCCTCGTTCTCCCCTTTTTGGCCTTTGGCTTTTTCGTGAGCCTTGGGTCCTTCGCCCTTTCCGAGTTCGTTGTGCCCGTAGCTGAGACGCAGTATCGGAGGGAACTTTTGGCCATTCTCTACCGAGGTCCGGCTCCTTTGATTCAGGAGAACGTGTTTTTCCGGGGATCCGAGGGTGAGCTCTTCTATGTGGAGCGCTATAGCGGCGAGAAGGTGGAAGGGGTGGTGGTTTACGATCTTGCCGGAAGGCTTTTTCCCCGCAGCTCCTTTCCCGCTGTGATCACCGCCAAAGAGGGGACGATTTCCTCCGGCCGCCTCCTTCTCCGCCAGGGCCGCGTCCTCCACTTCGACTCCGCTGGGCGCCTTGCGGAAATCATGGGATTCGAAGAGCTTTCGCTGGAAGTGGGCGAACGTATTGTGGAGGCCATTTTGGGGAGCCGCACCCCAAGCGAGATGTCCGCCCGCGAGCTTTGGGAGCGCATCGAGCTTTTGCAAAAAAGCGGGCAGGATGTGCGGGGACTTTTGGTGGAGTTCCACGGGAAGCTCGCGGTAGCCGCGGCTGCGCTGGTGTTTGTCCTCTTCGGCGCGCCGCTCGGCGCCATCCTGGGGCATCGGGGAAGGGCGTTGGGGATGGTAGTGGGCTTCCTTTTGGCAGCCGGAGCCCAAGCCCTGTTCCTTTGGGCGAGGACCCTGGCGCGGCGGGGCTTCCTCCCCCCTTTCCTAGGCGGCTGGCTTCCCCATCTCGTTTTCGGCGTCCTCGGCCTTCTCCTCTTTTTGGGGGCGGATCGGTTGCGCTTTCGCGGCCTTCTTTTTCTCCTCCTTTTGGGGACCGTGGGCTTTGCCGCCCCGCCCTTCCAGGAACTATACGCGGACGAACTCGTGGTTGGTTCCGACGGCAAATCTTTTCAGGCCGTGAACGCCAAGTTGATCCTTTCGGACTACATCCTCGCTGCCCAGCGGCTCTCCCTCGTGGAGGAGGAGCAATGGGTTCTCAGCGCCGAAAAGGTTGAGGTTGAGCTCAAAGAGGGAAAGATCGAGGCCAAAGCTCTTTTAGCTTGGCTTTCCTCCGCAGGGGAGCTGAGACAAGCCAAACTCCGGGATTTCTCGGGGGAAACGCGGTTTTCTGGCCCAGAAAAAGAGGAAACCCTCCTCTTTTCCGCCCAGGAAGGGATGGCCACGTTTGAGAAGGGGGAACTCGTCCGGGTGGAGGGGAAAGGGGTGGTTTTCACGACCTGTCCCTGTACGGAAAGCGCGCCGTACCTCGTTTTCGCCGAGGAGTTCCTCCTCTACCCTGAGCGCTGGCTTTTCGTGCGCAACCTGCGGGTGGAATCGTTTGGGTACCCTGTGGTTTGGCTTCCTCTATATGCGGCACGGCTTGGCGAGGAGGGGGTTCCGTTCCTGCCGGAATTCGGCCGCACGGGTTTGGGCTGGTTTCTGCGCTGGTCCATCCCTTGGAGCCTGGGCGAGGGCACGGTGGGCGCGGTTCTTCTTACCTGGTACCCGGAGGCCGGCCGCGTGGATCCCGGCCTTCAAGCCATCTGGCAAAGCGGAAGCCTTTCCCTCACGCCCGATAGGTCCTTTCTCCGCTTTCAGGGCGAGCTTTTCGGGGAGAAATGGCAAGCCCAAGGCCGCCTGGACGCCTCAGGCCTTCTTCTTTCCGCTTCGGGGAAACTTCAGGGCTGGAGCGTCTCCCTTCAGGCAGGGCTGGCCGAGGCCCCCACGGGAAGCTATGCCCGCCTTCCCGAACTCACCCTTTCCCGGAATCTTCCCGTTTTGGGAGGGGAACTTGGCCTCCGCGTGGGCTTTGGGCGTTATCGGGAAGAAGGGGTGGAGGGCTGGCGGGCCGGGATTTCCGGCTCCTGGGGATGGTCCGCAAATTTTTGGGCCTTCACTTTTCACTTTCCCGTGAACTTTGGGGTGGACCAATACCCGCAAAGCGAGCGGCTTTTTTTGGCCGTGAACCCTAGCGTTTCTTTGGGAAGGCTTTCCCTATGGTACCAGGGACAAATGAGCTTAGGCCGCTCTCCCTTTGCCTTTGATGCCACGCCCACCCAAAGCCAAGTGGGGATTTCCCTGCGCGCCGCGGAAAGAAATTGGAGCCAAAACCTTTCCCTGGGGTGGAATCTCTTGGGATCGCTTCCTTCCGGGAGTTTTTCCCTCAAAGGCCCAGGATTTTCTGCGGAGCTCTCCTTTCAACCCGTTCCATTTAGGGTTATCCGTGCCAAATGGGAAGCGATTTTGCGGGGACAAACTCTCACCCTTTCTGTCAGGGGTGGGTTCTCCGGAAACTTTGAGGACTTGCTTGTGCGCGGGTCCATGGTCCAGGAAGGATGGTCCTTGGAAGGAGGCCTCAGGCTCAGTTTTCCCAGCCTTCTCCCCAAGCGCTTAGCCCTTTCCGCTTCCGGAAAGCTTGGCCCGGAATGGAGTTGGAGTGTCTCTGGCGAATTCGATTTCCTCTCCATGAACTTTGTGCAGCTTGAGCTCAGCGTTTTCCATGTTTTTTCCGGATGTCTCCGCGTGGGGTTAAGTCTTTATCTCACGGGTTTCCGCTTGAGCCTGGATGTTCCCGCTTTCCCCGAGGCCAAGGTTCAATTCGCCCCCATCGACGAGGGCCTGCGCCTCTTTGGGCTATAATCCAAGCGTATGGGCGGGAAAGAGCGAATTCCGGATTGGCTTACGGCGAGTCGTCTTCTCATTGCCATCGCTATTTTGGCTCTCATTCCCGCAGGGCCGGAGGCCCTCGCCGCCGTGGCCGGGTTGCTCCTTCTGGGCTGGACCACGGATATCCTGGATGGCCGGCTCGCCCACCGCTTTGAAAAGGGCCAGACCTGGCTTGGCGACCACGATTTCCAGATCGACATGATCATGGTCCTCTCCTCCGCCATCTTCCTCACGGCCACCGGGCTCGTCCCCCTCTCCCTGGGCCTTCCATACATGGTGGCCGCTGTTTTGATCTCCCTTTATACCCTGCGGTATCGGCATTTCCTCAAATTCAAGTCCGTGACGATGCTTTTGGCTTTCCCCTGGGTGTTCACCCCCTTCATCATCGCTCTTTTCCGGGATCCTGTGGCCGCGTATGCCGGACTTGTCTGGATGATCCTCGCCCTCCTTTTGGATTGGCGCCGGTTCCTCGGGGTAGTGGGCGACTTTCTTGCCGGCGCGCGGGCTTACCTTCGGCGCTAAAGAAGGCGGGGGAAAGGCCGGCCCAGATGAGCGTAGGCGCGCTCCGTGGCCACCCGGCCTTGAGGAGTCTTTCGGATGAACCCTAAGCCGATGAGGTACGGCTCGTAAAGTTCGGAAATTGTCTCGGGGTCCTCGCCCAAGGCCGCGGAGAGGGTTTCCAACCCCACCGGCCCTCCATCGAATCGGTCGATCATCACCTCGAGAATCCTTCTGTCCAGCTCATCCAGGCCTTCCTCGTCGATTCCCAGCATGCGCAGGGTTTCCTGGGCTACGGCATGGGTAACGGTAGAGAGTCCCTGGACCTGAGCCACGTCCCTCGCGCGGCGGAGAAGCCGCAGGGCAATCCTTGGAGTTCCGCGGGCCCGCTGGGCCAGTTCCCAAGCCGCCTCCGGCTCAATTCCTATTCCCAGCCTCTGCGCGGCCCGCGTGAGAATTTCCGCGAGCTCCTCCGGCCGGTAGAAATCCAGCCGAAACACTACCTCGAACCTATCCCGAAGCGGCGTGGTGAGAAGCCCTTCCCGCGTGGTCGCCCCAATGAGGGTGAAGGGAGCGAGGGGAAGCTCGATGCAGCGAGCATGCGGTCCTTCCCCCAAAACGATGGGAAGCTTCCAGTCCTCCATCGCTGGGTAAAGGATCTCCTCCACCTGGGGCCGCAGACGGTGGATTTCATCCACAAAAAGGATGTCCCCTGGGGAAAGGTGGGTGAGGATGGCGGCAAGATCGCCGGGTCTTTCCAAGGCTGGCCCTGACGAAACTTTGATTTTCACCCCCATTTCGTAGGCGATGATGTGGGCGAGAGTGGTTTTCCCTAAACCCGGTGGGGAAAGAAGGAGCACGTGATCCAAAGGTTCTCCCCGAGCTTTTGCGGCCTGGATATAGACCTTAAGCCGCTCCTTCACCTTTTCTTGGCCCACAAATTCCTCGAGAGTCCTGGGCCGCAAAGTACGGAGCTGGGGTTCTGTGAGCTCCGCCCGGGGATCCACCCAACGATTCGGCATAGCCCAAGCATTGTAGCCCAAAGAAGCTCGTGCCATCCAGTTGTCTTGGATTTCGGCTCCCCCTAAAATGAACCCGATGCTCGTTTTGTTTTTGGGCCTTGTAGGCCTTACGTTTGCCGCTTTCGGCGGGCTTCCCGAGGTCGCGGCCTTCGATTGGTCGCCGGACGGAAACCAGTTCCTTTTGATTTCCGAGGGCTTAATTTATGCTAGTTCAGATCCTGCCCTTCGGGAACTTACTCTTGTTTATGACGGGTTGTACGCGGAATACCTGAGATTCGCCACCCCGGAGTGGTTTGTTTTCTCCGGGCCCTGGGAGGATGGTTTTGCCCTGTGGCGGGGATTCCTTGGGGGAGAGGACCCTGAGCTCCTCTATCGTGCTCCTCAGCCGATCCTTTGGCCCACGGTCTCCCCAGATGGTACCAAGGTCGCTTTCGTCTTGGGCCTGGAGAACATCGTGGTTCTGGACCTGGTTGAGGAGAAGGCGCAGGTGGTAGTGAGCGGAACGTGGCCCAAGGCGACTCCCGAGTTTACCCCGAACGGATGGGCTCTCCTCTTCTGCGGCCTTTGGCCCCCTGAAGAGGAGGGAAGCTGGGAACTCTTTTATTGTGATCTTCGCTCGCGGGATCTGATTCAGCTCACCTCCGACGATTTTTTCGACTGGTATCCCCGTATTTCTCCCGATGGAAACTGGATTGCCTTTGTCTCCAACCGCGGAGGATTTGCCGATATTTGGATCCTTTCGCTGCTTGGCGGGCCGGCCTTTCCCCTCACCCAGGATCCCTGGTTCGATGCTTTCCCCGCCTGGGCGCCCGATGGAACCCAGGTGGGGTATCTTTCCTTCCGGCTCGAGGGCTGGGTTTTCCTCCGCGCCGGCGCCTACTAGCGTGGAGCGCCTGATCGCCGTAGGTCGCTTCGACGGCGTCCATTTGGGGCACCGCCATCTTCTTTCCTCGGCGAGGGAACTCGCTCGCGAACGGGGTTGGAAGGTTTTGGCCTATACCTTCCCTCCCACCCCTCCTGCCCTCCTTCCCCTTGAGGCGAAAGTTCGCCTTCTCCAAGAGCTTGCGGACGAGGTGGAAGTGGTGCCCTGGGAGAGGGTGAGGGACCTTTCCCCGGAGGAGTTCCTGGAAAAAGAGGTGAAAGGGAGGCTTTGCGGGCGGGCCATTTTGATGGGGCCGGACCACCGCTTTGGCCGAGGCCGCACAGGCACACCAGAACTCGCCCAAAGATTGGGAGCCGCTTTGGGGTTAGAAGTTCACGTGCTTCCTCCCTTTCGGGTGGGGGAGGAGGTGGTGAGTTCCCGGCGGATTCGGGAGCTTCTTTCCCACGGGGAGGTGGAGCGGGCTTGGGAACTTTTGGGCCGGCCGCCGGCCCTTTTCGGTGAGGTCGTCCATGGCCTCGGCTTGGCCAGAACCCTGGGGTTCCCCACCCTCAACCTCTCCCTCGATCCTCTCCTCCTCCGACCAAGGGAAGGGGTGTATCTGGCCTGGGCGTTTTGGGAAGGAGGAAACGCTCCGGGCCTGTTCTACCACGGAAGGCGGCCCACTTTTCCTGGGCTTTCGCCCTCCTCCGAAGTCCACCTTTTTTCCGCGCCCGCGTCTCCCCCTCGGTTCCTCGAGGTCCACCTTTTGCGTTTCCTCCGGCCGGATACGCGTTTCCCTTCCCAAGAAGCGCTAGTGGGGCAAATTCAAGTGGACGTGGAAACGGGAAAGGAAGCGTTAAGAAAAATTTCTCCGCCGCGGCCGATCCTGGTTGGAGTATAATGCGTTCGTGTACGTCTTAGCCATCGAAAGCTCAGGCCCCCTCGGAGGGGTGGCGCTTCTTGGACCTGACGAATCATTGGAAATCTCCGTTCCTCTCGGCGCGGGCCGCGGTGAGGTTCTTCCCGAGCTCGTTCGCGACCTTCTTTCACGGGCAAAAATCGGATGGGAGAAAATTTCCTTGATCGCCGTGGATATTGGGCCGGGGTCGTTTACGGGGCTGCGTATCGGCCTCAGCCTCGCCAAAGCCTTGGCCCAAGTTCACGGGATCCCACTTGTGGGTGTGCGGCAGACGGAAGCGGTGGGCTTTCCTTTGGCGGAAATTTGGCCGGGAAGGGTCTGCGTTTGGATTCACGATCGCCGCGAATTCTTGTACATGGCCTGGGTGGACCGGGAAAGGGCTGGTGCGGAAAGCGTTTTTTCCTTTTCCGAGGCTTTGGCCAAGGTGCGGGAACGAAGCAATGTCCTCCTTGCCGGAACGGGTGCCCTACGTTTTGCTGCGCAGATCAAAGAGGAGGCAAGCGAAGTGGTCCTTGCCCCTTCGGCCCTTTCCTATCCCCGGCCTTCAGTAGTGGCACAAATTGGTCTTGCCCGTTATACTCGCGAAGGACCGGCAGATCTTTTCTCATTGGAACCGCACTACGTGCATAAGGAGGTCGAGCATGGCTAGGGTATGTGCGATTTGTGGCCGCGGCCCAAACTACGGAAGGAGCGTCTCCCACTCGGGAAAGCGCAGCCCCAAGGTACGTTCCCCCAACCTCCAGCGGGTACATGCCATCGTAAACGGTGTGCGGCGGAGGATCCGGGTTTGTACCCGGTGCCTTAAGGCCGGAAAGGTTCAAAAGGCCTGAGGCAAAAAGGAGGTGATGGTCTGGGAGAAAACGGTTTTCCAAAAGATCCGCAAATCTTTAGAGGAGGTGGCTGTGCGTAAGTTATTTCTGGTTTTCGCGGCGTTGGGTTTTGTGGCGGCGGCGCAGGTCCTCAATATCGGCATCTTTGAGGACCTGACCACGACGAACATCTGGGCCCAGATTGGCCCGGATGCCACGGTGTGGAACACCTACGTTTTGGGCGGCCAGCACGGCTCTCTTTATGGCTCCGTCGCGCCCACCTGGACTTGGCTTCCCAGCCTGGCCGATGGTTTCCCCAGCGACTTCGTGGAAGAGGATGGGAAGTGGGTGGCCACCGTGAAGATTCGCCAGGGCATCACCTGGACCGATGGCACTCCTCTCACCGCCGATGACGTGGTGTTCACGTTCAATGTTCTCCTCACCGAGGTGGGTGAATATCGCATGGCCCTTGCCCTCGGTGGGAACTGGCCGAGCTATTGTCCGGACACCCTTCTGGCGGTGGAGAAAGTGGACGATTACACCGTGAAATTTGTGTACGCGGAGGAACCCGGGCTTGGCGAGTGGACGTTCGGTGCTCTTACTTGTCCCATTGTGCAGAAAGCCTATTGGGAGCCGAAGTTCCAGGCGGCCCTTCAGACCGATGACCCTGCGGCTTCCCTCCTTGCGGTGGTTCCCGAGGGCGAGCCCATTCTCGGTGGGTATCAGCTCGTACGCTGGGAGCCCGGCGCTTTCGCCCAGGTGGACAAGAACCCCACCTACTACGCCACCGGCGAGAGCCTAACCCTCTATGAGGGCGGTGGCGCCGTCATCGAGAACCCCAGGCTCGGCTACTATTTTGAGGCCTACGGTGGGGCTACGGGCCCGGTGCTCCACAAGCTCGTGGAGGGGCCCTATGTGGACTCCATCATCTACCCGATCTACCTCAACCAGGATGCCGCTGTTTTGGCCCTCCAGAAGGGTGAAATCGCTATGTTCCTGAACCCCCTGGGCTTGGCGAAAGGGTTTGAGGATCGGCTTAAGGCCACGCCTGGCGTGACCATCATCTCCAACCCGCCCTGGGGCTTCCGGTATCTGGCGTTCAACATGCGGCGGGAGCCCATGAGCTACAAGGCCTTCCGCGTGGCCGTGGCTACCCTCATTGACCGGGAGTACGTCGCCGAAAGCGTCTTCCAAGGCATCATTACCCCCATGTACTCCGCTGTTCCCGAATCTAACCCCTTCTGGCATAACCCGGACGTGGTCGTCTACGGCAAAGGCCTCACGCACGCCCAAAGGGTGGAGGAGGCCGTGCGGATCCTCAAAGAAGCTGGTTTCTCCTGGGATGCCGAGCCCAAGGTGGTCAACCCCGGGACGCGCAACGAGGCTGTTGTAGGGGTTCTCCCTGATGGGACTGAAGTTCCTGCCCCCAAGGGGTTCAAGCTTCCCGATGGCCGCTACTGTCCAGAGATCGAGCTTTTGGCGCCTTCCGCCGGCTACGATCCGCTTCGCGCCACGTTTGCTCTTTACATCGAGCAGTGGATGAAGGAGTTGGCCATCCCCGTGAAGGCTAACCTCACCGGGTTCAACGTGATCGTGAACAAGGTCTGGGCTCCCGAAGGGTTTGACTTCGACATGTACATCCTGGGTTGGTCCTTGGGCAACCCGGCTTTCCCCGATTACCTCTACTACTTCTGGCACTCCTCCCAGGACGTTCCTGATGGTTTCAACACCCCAGGCTATCGGAACCCCGAGTTCGATGCTCTGGCCGAGGCTTTCCTCAAGGCCAAGAGCGTAGAGGAGGCCCGGCCCTTGGTGTTCAGGATGCAGGAGATCCTCGCTGAGGACGTGCCCTACGTGATTCTCTTCGACACGCCCATTAAGGAAGCCTATCGCGCCGACGAGATCGAGTTCCCCTACACCGAGGTCCTGGGCGGTATCCAATTCGTGTGGCCGCTTACCACGGTCAAGGCCCTGAAGTAGGAAGGAAAAGGGCAGGACACGGGGGGTGGTTTTGCGCCACCCCCCTTTTGTCCTAAGGGGGCTTTCTCATGCTGCGCTACATCGGCTGGCGAATTGCCCAAATCTTCGTCACGTTTTTTCTCTTCCTTACGGTGGTTTTCCTCCTTTTCCAGGCTATGCCCGGCGACTACACCAAGCAATTCATCATGAACCCGAGGATTCCGCCGGAAGCGCGCCAGGCCCTTGCCGAGCGCCTGGGCCTTACAGGAAGCGTTTGGGATCAATACATTCACTACGTGCGCAACGTCTTTACCGGAAATTTGGGGGTCTCTTTTCAGTATTACCCCCGCGAGGTTTGGGATGTGATCAAGGAAAGGCTTCCCCGCACAGCGGTTCTTTTCCTGGTGGCTGATCTCCTCGCGTTCGCCTTAGGTTACCCACTGGGGAAATACATCGCCTGGCGGCGGGGCCGTATCTCCGACTACGTGGTTACCGTGACCGGTGTTCTCTTCTACACCATCTTCACCCCTCTTTTGGCCATCATCCTCCTTTTTGTTTTTTCCAATGTGCTTGGCTGGTTCCGAAGCGGCGGCTTCCTCACCCCCTCCCTTTGGCTTAGGCCGCCGGTTTCCCCCCAAACCGTGTTCCTTCTTCTCACTGCCACGATTTGCGGGCTTCTTGGTCTTTGGGGAGGAAGTTACTTTTTGACCCGCCGGATCGGGCACCCGCGGCCGAGAACTTGGGCCCGCCGCGGCCTCCTGGTTTTGGGCCTTGGGGTGGCCGTGATCGCTTGGTGGTACTCAGGGATCGGAAAGTACGCCTGGGATATCGTTTGGCACATGTTCCTTCCCGTTTTGGCGGTGACCCTCATTTCTTTCGGGGGAACGATGCTCCTCATGCGGGACTCCATGCTGGAGGTGATACGGGAGGACTACATTGTCACCGCGAAAGCCAAGGGGCTTCCGGAAAAGGTGGTCCGCGACAAGCACGCCGCCCGGACAGCCCTTCTTCCCACCATCACCAACTTCACTATCGGGCTTGGGTTCATCGTCTCCGGCGGGATCGTCACGGAAACCATGTTCTCTTGGAAAGGCATGGGGCTTACCTATCTCGAAGCCGTCCTCCAGCAGGACTTCCCCTTGGCCATGGGCTGCCTCACGTTTACGGGCATTTTGGTCCTCCTTTTGCACCTTGTGGTGGATGTGCTCTATGCCTTTTTGGACCCGCGGATTTCCTACTAGGAGGCCGGGATGGTTTCCGAAAAAGTGAAAATCGAGCCCCTTTGGAAAATAAGGCTGCGGCTTTCCTTCCAAAGTCTGTGCAGAAACTGGGCCCTGTTCTGGGAGTCGCGGATCGGTCCCTTGGGGCTTGGCATCATCCTCTTTTTCGTGCTCCTTATGATCGCCCACCCCATCCTTATGGCCACCGTTTGGGATCCCCGGGTTTACGACCCCATTATGGGGTTTGATCGGGCCTTGGTGGGTCGGCATCCGGCCCCGCCGTCGTGGGCCCACCCCCTGGGCACCGACCCCATCGGCCGCGACATCCTCTCCCAGCTCATGTGGTCCACCCGCTCGGAGTTCGCCTTGGGCGTGACTTCCGCCCTGATCACCGTGGTCATCGGCACCCTCATCGGCGCAATCTGCGCTTATTTTGGGGGCATTATCGACACGATTTTCATGCGCTTGGCTGACCTGGTTATGCTTTTCCCCTTTATCGCCCTCCTCATGGTCCTGCGGAGCGTCATTCACCTTGATCTTTGGCGGTTGGCTTTGGTGATGGGCATCCTCTCCGGTTTTGGTGGGATCACCATTACCCTCAAGGCCCAGGCCCTTACGGTGAAGGTGAAGCCGTATATCGAGGCGGCAAAGGTTGCGGGCGGAAGCGCGTTTCACATCATTCGCCATCACATCATCCCCAACATCATGCCCCTCTCCTTCCTCTACATGATGTTCAACGTCACGGGCGCGGTGTTCACTGAAGCCGTCCTTTCCTATTTTGGCCTTTTGGACATCCGCATGAGCTGGGGAATCATGATCCACACCGCAGAGTCCGCTGGCTACCTCGGCGCTTTTGGTCAGTATTGGTGGCTTTGGGCGCCGCCCGGCGCGGCCATCACCCTCCTTTGTTTCGCCTTCTATCTTGTGGGCCGCGGCCTGGACACCGTGGTGAACCCAAGGCTTCGGAAGAGGTGATCCTATGGCCCTTTTGGACGTGAAAAACCTTACCATGCATTACACCACGAAGATGGGCGATGTCCACGCGGTGGACAACGTCTCCTTCACCATTGAGCCCGGCGAAGCCATCGGGCTTGTGGGCGAATCCGGATGCGGGAAAACCTCAATTGCCCTCACACTCCTTCGCCTTTTGCCCGATAACGCCAAATTTCTTGGAGGAAGCGTTCTTTTTGAGGGCGTGGACCTCGTTCGCATTCCCGAGGAAGAAATGAGAAAAATCCGGTGGCGAGGGATCTCCATGATTTTCCAAGCAGCCATGAACTCCCTGAACCCCGTTTATCGCGTGGGCGACCAGATCATCGAGGCCATACAAACCCATTTTCCCATCACTTACCAAGAAGCAAGGAAGCGCGTGGCCGAGCTTTTCGACCTTGTGGGGCTAGCCCCGGAGCTCATGGACCGCTATCCCCATGAGTATTCCGGCGGCATGAAACAGCGGGCTGTCATCGCCATGGCCCTCTCCTGCTCCCCAAAGCTCGTCATCGCTGATGAGCCCACCACTGCCTTGGATGTGATCGTTCAGGATCGCATCCTTCGCCGTATCGATGAGGTTCGAAAACAGCTGAACATGGCTATGCTCTACATCTCCCACGACATCGCCGTTATTGCCGAGGTATCCCAGCGGATCGGCGTGATGTACGCCGGGAACCTCGTGGAGTTCGCCGATACCGTGACCATTTTCAAAAATCCAGCCCATCCTTACACGATTGCCCTCATGTCCGCGTTTCCCTCCATTAAGGGCGAGAAGCGAAAGCTCCAGGGACTTCCGGGCGAGCCGCCGGATCTTCTCCGGCCTCCTTCGGGTTGTCGCTTCCATCCCCGCTGTCCTTTTGCCACCGCCGTGTGCACGGAAAGCCCGCCGGAGTACCGGGAAATCCATCCTCAGCACTACGTGGCCTGTTGGCATCCCCAGGTTGGGAGGTCCTGATGGCGGAGGTCCTAAAACTCGTGGAGGTTCGGAAGCTCTACCCCGTGAAACGCCGGGTTTTTGCTCTCAAAGTCCGGGACTTCGTCCACGCCGTAGACGGGGTGAGTTTTTCCGTGGAACAGGGGGAAATTTTCGGCCTAGTGGGGGAAAGCGGGTGTGGGAAGACCACCACCGGAAAACTCATTGTCAAGCTGGTGGATCCCACCTCTGGCCATATTTATCTCGATGGCCAAGATATAGTCTTGATCCGTCGGGGAAAACAATTACAGAATTTCCGGCGCGCCGTACAGATGATCTTCCAGGACCCCTACGAATCGTTGAACCCGAGGTTCACCATCTTCGACACGGTGGCGGAACCCCTCATGATCCACGGGGTTCGCTCCCTAAGCGAGCGGGAAGCCCTGGTGGCGGAGATCCTTGCCCAGGTTGGTCTTACCCCGCCGGAAACGTTCATGTTCCGCTACCCGCATGAGCTCTCCGGAGGCCAACGCCAGCGGGTGGCCATAGCCCGGGCCATGGTGATCCGCCCCAAATTCGTGGTGGCCGATGAGCCCACCTCCATGCTGGACGTCTCCATCCGCGCGGGGATCATGGACCTTCTCCTTAACTTGCGGGCGGAACTGGGGATCAGTTACCTTTACATCACCCACGACCTTGCGGTGGCCCGTTACATGTGCGATCGTTTGGCCGTGATGTATTTGGGGAAAATCGTGGAGCTTGGTCCCACGGAAGAGGTGATTCAAAACCCCTTGCATCCCTATACCCAGGCCCTTCTTGCTGCCGTTCCCGTTCCTGACCCCACCTATAAACGCGAGCCGCCGGAGATCAAGGGCGATGTGGCCGCGCCCATCAATCCCCCGCCGGAGTGCCGCTTCCTCCCCCGCTGTCCTAAGGCCCAAGAGATCTGTACCCGCTCCCCCCATCCTCCCTTAGTGGATGCGGGCGGCGGCCACTTCGTGGCCTGTTATCTTGCGGGACCATGGAAAAATACCGGGTAAGCGACCTCGTTTGGGCCAAGGTTTTGGAGCTTCTTCCCAACGGCGCCCTCCTCCAATTGGACGAGGAAACCACGGGTTTTTTGCACCTTTCGGAGATTGGGGAGGGGGTAAGCCCCAGGGAGGAAAAACTTGCGGAGGGGATGGAAGTTTTGGTGAAGGTGATCGGGACGGATCATTTTGGCCGGCCGCTTTTATCCCTGCGGCGGGTTACGGAGGCCGACCGAGAGGCCGCAGAATTTCACCGCGAGGCTTTGGAATTTCGCTCCCTTCTTTCCCGCCGTCCTTTGGCCGCAGAGGAGGGGGGTAAAACCGAGGATCGCCTGGAATGGCGGCTCGCCCGGTGGTTAGCGGAGGCCGAAGCCTCCCTCAACACCCTGCGGCGCCGCCGTAACGAGCGCCTTTACCGCGGCCTTGGAGATTGAAAGGAAGCTTATGCCGAAAGGGCTGGTGATCATCGATAAGGAGAGGTGCAAGGGTTGTGGGCTGTGTGTGGCCACGTGTCCGTTTGGGGTTTTGGCCCTAACCTCTGAACTCAACCGCTACGGGTACAACGTGGCTGCTCCTTCCGCGCCGGAAAAGTGCACCGGATGTGCGATGTGTGCCCAAATGTGCCCAGATGCGGCCATTGAGGTTTATCGCCAGCAGCCGGTGAAGGAGGGCGTATGAGGGTCCTCATGCGCGGGAACGAGGCCATGGCCGAAGCGGCGATCCGCGCCGGATGCCGCTGCTATTTTTGCTATCCCATTACGCCTCAAGGGGAGCTTGTGGAATACATGGCCCGGCACCTACCCCGCCATGGCGGGGTTTTTCTTCAGGCGGAAAGCGAGGTAGCTGCCATCAATATGGTGTACGGCGCTGCGGCGGCAGGCGTGCGCACCATGACCTCCTCCTCTTCGCCGGGCATCTCCCTCAAGATGGAGGGGATCTCCTACCTCGCGGGCGCCCGGCTTCCCGCGGTGATCGTGAACGTCATGCGTGCTGGCCCAGGTTTAGGAAACATCGCTCCCGCTCAGGGCGACTATTTCCAGGCCACGAAAGGCGGCGGCCATGGCGACTACCGTCTTATTGTGCTTGCTCCCTCCACCGTCCAAGAAGCCGCGGAATTTGTGATGCTTGCCTTCGATCTTTCCGACCGCTATCGCGTTCCTGCGATGATCCTCGCCGACGGGATGCTCGGCCAGATGATGGAGCCTGTAGAGCTTCCCGAGCCTATCCCCTCGGAGAAAATCCCGCCCAAGCCCTGGGCCTTAACCGGGGCAAAAGGCCGGCCTCCCAACGTAGTTTCCAGTTTCGACCTCGACCCTTACCGCTTTAGGGAAATTCTGCGCGGCCTTTGGGAGACCTACCGGGAGATCGAGAAAAACGAGGTGCGCTACGAGGAGTACGAAACCGCGGATGCCGATCTTGTTCTTGTGGCCTACGGAACGATGGGAAGGATCTGCCGCACGGTAGTGCGGCGGGCGCGAAAAGAGGGGTTACGGGTGGGGCTTTTCCGCCCCATCACCCTTTGGCCTTTCCCCTACGAACCATTGAGAAAGCTTTCCGAGCGCGTTCCTGTCCTTCTTACCGTGGAGCTCTCCGCGGGGCAGATGTGGGAGGATGTACGGCTTGCGGTGGAGGGCCGGGCCAAAACTCCATTTTATGGGGAGCTCGGTGGGGTTGTGCCCACGCCCGACGACGTTTTGCGCGAGGTGAGGAAATATGTCCGTGGTTGAAACGAAAGTTCCTGCGGGATTTGTCCCGGTTTATCGGCGGCCGAAGGCCCTTTCGGATAAGCGCTTCACCTATTGCCCGGGCTGCCATCACGGGATCATCACCCGGCTTGTGGCCGAGGCCATCGATGAGCTTGGGATTCAGGAGCGAACGGTGGGGATTGCTCCCGTGGGCTGCGCGGTTTTCCTTTACGAGTTTTTCCGGTGCGATTTTGCCCAGGCGGCCCACGGCCGGGCCTGCGCGGTAGCGACCGGGATCAAGCGCGCGAATCCCGACCTCATTGTTTTTACCTATCAAGGTGATGGCGATCTTGCCGCCATCGGCACGGCGGAAACTGTTCATGCGGCAAACCGAGGGGAGAACATCACCGTGATCTTCGTGAATAACCAAATCTACGGGATGACCGGGGGGGAGATGGCGCCCACCACCCTTCCGGGAATGCGCACGGTGACTACCCCTGAGGGCCGGGATGTGCGCACCACCGGCTACCCCCTGCGCATGTCGGAGATGCTCGCCCAGCTTGAGGCCCCTTCCTACATCACCCGCCAGGCCGTGTTCGACGTGCGGCACGTGCAAATGGCCCGGAAAGCCATCCTTAAAGCCTTCCGGAATCAGATCGAGGGGAAAGGTTTTTCCCTGGTGGAAATTGTGGCCGCCTGCCCCACGAACCTGCGGATGAGCCCCGCGGAGGCAAGCAAATGGGTGGCCGAGCAGGCCCTCAAATATTTCCCGCTTGGGGACCTCAAAGTCCGGGACTAAAAGGGGGAGGGCATGGAAATCGGCGTGATCTTCGCAGGTTTCGGCGGACAAGGGATCCTTTTGGCGGGAAAGGTCTTGGCCCGGGTGGCCATGGAAAAAGGCTTTGAAGTCACTTGGCTTCCGAGCTATGGCCCGGAGATGCGTGGTGGAACGGCAAATTGCACGGTGGTCATCGCCGACGAGCCCGTGGGCTCGCCCATCGTGGATTCCCCTCAGGTCCTTGTGGCCATGAACGGGCCTTCCTTGGAGCGTTTCGGACCGAAGGTGGCCAAAGGCGGGACGATCGTGGTGAACACTTCTTTGGTCTCCAACGTCGCAGAGAGGCCTGACGTACGGCTTATTCGGCTTCCCATGAACGAGATCGCCCAGGAGCTTGGGGAGCCGCGCTGCGCGAACATGGTGGGGCTCGGCGCCGTGATCAAAGCCTTGGGGCTTTTCCCTTTGGATGCCGTAATTTCGGCCATGGAGGAGGAGCTGGGCGCCCGTGGCCGGGAAAGGCTTGTGGAAGTTAACCGCATGGCTCTAGAACGCGGTTTCGCCTGGTCTTCGGCGGACCAGTAGCACGGGTCTAAGACGGACTAACCTTCGTGAGTCCGGGGGATTGGGAGTAGGCCCCTAAAGGTTTGTTTTTATCGGGCTTCGTCCTGGCCTTCGCTATACTTCAAGGCTGTGGGGCACCCGTGAAGCGGCTGGCTGTTTATCTGGGTATCCGGAGCGTCATCCTTTTTCTCACCGTTGGCGTCGCGGTTTATCTGGTCGTTCTGGTAGCCACCCTGGGCGGTAAGCTCGACACGATCCGGGAGGCCCAAATCCGCGAAGAGGCTCGTGAAGCCTTACAAAGCCCAGCTTTTCGTCACTTTACAGAAGAGGAACGGGCCCGGGCATTTGCAGGACTTGTGGAAGCCCGGCGTCGCGCTGAAGGTCTGGACCGACCGTTTCTCTGGCGCACCTTTTCTTACTTTTTGCGCGGAATCACCCTCAGCTTCGGCCGCTCGGAGCGGCTCACGAGCGATACAGGCTCCGGAGAAGTGCGGGTGATCCTGGTGGAAAGGCTTCCTCATACCTTGCTTCTTTGGGGCACCGGCCAATTACTTCTCTTCCTCTTTGCGGTCGCGCTTGCACTTACCCTGGCCCAGCGGGAGGGCTCCTTCCTGGACCGCCTGGTGTTGGTGGGGGTTCCCACCTCAGCGGCTCCCGCCTGGTTTTACGGAATCCTCTTGATCCTTCTTTTTGCTTCTCAGCTCAAGGTCCTTCCTTACGGAGGGTTTGTGGACGCGCCGCCTCCGCCCACTCCTTTGGCCTACGCGGCCAGCGTCCTCAGACACCTTATTCTCCCCGTTTCCTCCCTGTTTTTGGCAAGTTTTTTTGAGACTGCGTACATTTGGCGTGGCCTTTTTCTTCTGCATAGCGCGGAAGATTATGTGGAAATGGGCCGGGCGAAAGGCCTGCCGCGGCGGGTTTTGGAACGCCGCTATCTTCTGCGACCCTCTCTCCCCCCCGTTTTCACGAGTTTTGTACTCCGCATGATTCGCGCTTGGATGGGAGGAATCCTCACGGAAACGGTGTTTGCCTGGCCAGGGTTGGGAAGGCTCCTTTGGCTTGCTATTCGGGAAAACGATGTTCCTGTTTTGGTTGGAGCCACCGTGATCTATGGCTATCTCCTCGCGGGCAGCGTGCTGTTCTTGGACATCCTTTGCGCCCTCATAGATCCGCGAATCCCTCGGGGGTAAGGATGAGGCTGGGTCGGGCCTTCCGGAGCCTTCGGGCTTATCCTTTTGCCTGGATGGGCGGGGCGGTGGTTGCCTTCCTTTTGGGGCTTGCGGGGTACGCCTTGGTCCGCTACCCGTACGCGGAAGTTGTGCGGCTTTGGCAGGGATCCGCGGAAGTTTGGTTGGAAAACCCGCGTAATGCTGCCCCTGCTTGGGTCAACCTGTTTGGCGGGAACCGTCCCCCCACCCTCCGCGTGGCCTGGGATGACGCCGCTAAAACCACAACCTTTCCTTGGCCAGGGGTTGAGGAGACCACCGCTATTTTTGCGTTTGATTTTTCTTACGACGCGTTCCCCTCGGAACTCGCGGTATTTCTCAAACCTACCTACACCCGCATTCCTCCCCATGTGCGGTTCTTTTGGCGAATGCCGAACGGAGAGGAGTTCTTCTTAAGCGAAAGGATGGTGGAGCAAGCGCAACGCTATGTTCTTTCTGGGGACCGGGATCTTACGCGCCGGTTGGGCGGGCGAGCTCCGGAAATCGCGCTTTTTGAAAGCCCCCGGGAAGCGGGACGTCCGCTCAAGGGCACCTATCACTTGGTGGCAAAAATTTACACGTTCGAACCGGGAGATACGTTAGAAGCGAAGCTTGTGGTCTACGGGCGAGTGCATGGCCTGGGGGGGACGGACCACCTCCGGCGCGATCTAGCCTTAGGGCTCCTTTGGGGAACACCCCCGGCGTTGGCGTTCGGCGTGGCGGCGGCCTTGGGCGTTTTTCTCTTCCACCTTATCTTCTCGGCCGCAGGAGCTTGGTGGGGGGGATGGGTAGATGCGGTGGTAGAACGACTCACGGAACTCCGCTTGGTCGTTCCCTTAATTCCCTTTTTGGCCATGGTGGGCGTGTTTTGGTCGCGCAGCCTTTGGGCGATCCTTGGAGCTTTGCTCGGGTACAACCTTCTTGGGGGCGAGAAAACCTTTCGGGCCATCTTGATGCAAGCTCGAGTCGCTCCGTATTTGGAGGCAGCGCGGGCCTATGGGGCAGGCCCTTTCCGCCTAATCGTCCGCTACCTGATTCCTCAGGTTCTGCCGGCTCTTATCCCGTCGGTGGTGGTGGCCATTCCTGGGTACATATTTCTGGAGGCTTCCTTGGCTCTTTTGGGTTTGGGGGACCCTCTTTGGCCCACGTGGGGCAAGATCCTCGAGGAAGCCCACCGCGAAGGGGCCTTATACCTAGGTCAGTACTACTGGGTTTTGGAACCCGTAGCCCTTCTTTTCCTCACCGGGACAGGATTTACCCTTCTTGGATTGTCCCTGGAACGGGTGTTCAACCCTCGCCTGCGGCGTGTGTAAGGAAGGGAGCCCTTTTCTAGCCTTCGGGACCCCTGAAATGCTCCAGGGGACTTGACATTGTCCTTTGCCTCCGATACCATAAAAATTGCCACCATTCCAAGAAAAGGAGGTGATTGGCTGGGGAAAAGGGTGGGAGGATCTTGGCGGAAGCCCTTTTTCAAGAAAGGAGGTAAGCGGTGAAAAGGAGTGTGTGGCTTCTTGTGGTGTTGGCGTTGATGGGTCTTGGTGCGTTGGCGGCGTGCCCTGAGGCGGGGCTTCCCGTTGTGGACGTGAAGGCTACCGTCCCCGGCGGTTATCTCCTCCTCATCCAAAACAACCAGCTTTGTCCTGTTGCCACCTTTAAGCTTGTGTTCAAAGTGGAGGTTGCCGAGGTTAAAGCCCTCACATTGAACGGGCCAGCAGTGCTCTCTGTGGAGGGCGCGGGTAGGGTGTGGACGATCAAGCTCGCCGGTGCTGGACTTCCTCCCAGCCCGAAAGCCTTCCTTGTTGTGGGTGTGAAAGGTGTGACCCCGCCCGTGGAGGCCAAGTGTGAGGAGCTGGTGCGTTACGTGTTCCCCTATCCGCCCTTCTGCCCGTAAGGGGAACGAAATTTTTTGGGTTAAAGGAGGGAATGGATGAAGAAAGTACTGGTGTTCGGTCTTTTGGTAGGTTTGGTCTTGGGGGCTTTCGCCCGCCAGGGGGCTTGGGTGGACGAGGTCATTCTCACCCAGGAGCCCAGCACGGGCGCAGCCATCGAAAAACTTTTGGCTGGAGAAATAGACGTTTACGCCTTCTCCATTAGTGACCGCGCGTTGTTCGCCAAGGTGGCGGCGAGCCCAGAGCTCAAGTACTGGCTTTCCTACGGGTCGTTCAACGATTTCACCATGAACCACAGCTCGGATAACCCCTTCTTCAAGGATGGCCGGCTGAACCCGTTCGGAGTTCCCGCCATCCGCGAGGCTATGCACTGGATCATCGATCGCTATTACATCGCCAACGAAATTATGGGTGGCTTGGCCACACCCAAATTCTGCTACCTCAACCCCGAGTTCCCCGACGGGAAGGTGCGCTACCCTGATCTCATGGAGGCCCTGGAGGACTACTACAGCTACGATTTCGAGAAGGGGAAGGCCATCATCGAGGAGGAGATGAAGAAGCTCGGGGCCGAGCTTGTGGATGGCAAGTGGTACTACAACGGCCAGCCTGTAGAACTCAAGATCCTCATCCGTATCGAGGACGAGCGCAAACTTATCGGCGACTACATTTGCGACCAGTTGGAGAAGGTTGGGTTCACCGTGGTCCGCCAGTACGGGATCAGCCGCGAGCTCTCCCCGATCTGGATCGGAAGCGATCCCACTGAGGGCCTTTGGAACGGGTACACGGGCGGTTGGGTGACCACTGCGGTATCCCGCGACCAGGGCACGGGCTTCAACCAGTTCTACACCACCCGCATTCTCCCGTGGCCTCTCTTCCAGGCCCTGAAGACGGCGGAGACCATGCCGGAGTTGGACATCGTAGCCGACCGGCTCTACCGCCGCGACTACAACTCCATGGAGGAGCGCCGGGTCCTCTTCGAGCAGGCCCTGTGGCTCTCCAATAAGTACGCCAACATCATTTGGCTCGTGGACCGGAAGGGATTCACCCCGGCCCGCAAGAACGTGAAGGTTGCGGCGGACCTGGCAGCCGGCGTGTACGGTTCCCAAGCCTGGGGGCACACAATCCACTTCGTGGACGAGGAGGGCCAGCCCATCGTGGGCGGCACCATGAGGATCGCCACCTCCACCCTTCTCATTGAGCCTTGGAACCCCATCGCTGGTTCGAACTGGGTCTACGACATGTTCCCCATTCGGGCCACGGGTGAGAATGCTTACTTGGTGGACACCCGGGACGGCCTTATCTGGCCGCTGCACTTCGAGCGGGCCGAGGTTTACGTCCTTAAGGGCCTTCCCGTCGCCAAGAACGAGGGCCACGACTGGTGCACCCTCACCTTTGTGGACGAGATCAAAGTGCCGGAGGACGCTTGGGTGGACTGGGATCCGGTGGCGCAGCGGTTCATCACTGTAGGCGAGAAGTTCCCCGAGGGCCTCACGGCCAAGCGCAAGAGCGTCGTCTACTACCCCGAGAGCCTGTACGACGTGCCGCTCCACGACGGAAGCAAGATCTCCATCGCTGACTTCATTCTGGGGATGATCCTTACCTTCGACCGGGGCAAGCCCGAGAGCCCCATCTTCGATGAGGCCGAGGTGAGCGCCCTCGAGTCCTTCCTCAAGTCGTTCCGCGGCGTGCGCATCGTTTCCGAAAAACCGCTCATCATCGAGACCTACTCCGACGTGTACACCCTCGATGCTGAACTTTCCGTGAGCACCTGGTTCCCGTATTACGACCAGGGGCCGGGGTTCTGGCACGTCTTGGCCCTGGGGATCATGGCTGAGGCCAACAAGGAGCTCGCGTTCTCCGAGGACAAGTCCGACCTCCTTGGTGTGGAGTGGACGGACTATACCAAGGGGCCGAGCCTTGAGATCCTTGCCAAGTACCTGGACGAGGCTCTTGCTACTGGATACATCCCCTACGAGCCCACCTTGGGGAAGTACCTGACCAAGGAAGAGGCCATTGCCCGCTACCAGAACCTCAAGGCTTGGTACGAGGCCAAGGGCCACTTCTGGGTCGCCAGCGGTCCGTTCTACCTCGAGGCCGTGTACCCCACGGAGAAGGTGATCGTGCTCAAGCGGTTCGAGCAGTATCCGTTCGAGCTCGACAAGTTCCTCTTCCTCGCCCTGTAGGGTAGGACGGAGAGTTAGGTAAGCGGTCGGGGGATCGCCTGGAGGTTGCAATCTGGGCGATCCCCTTTTATATTCCCGCTTGCCAGCTTTCTTGGGATGAGGAGCGCCGATGCGGGACTTTTTGCGTGTAGCTCGCTATAGCCTAGTGAAGGCGATACTTTTGGGTTTCGCTGTGGTAGTGGCTGTGTTCATCACCATTCTCATTGTGAACATGGGGGGGCGGCTGGACGACATTCGCAAGCAGGAAATCTTGAACCAGGTAGCTCTCCAAGTGACTGCGAACCCAGCCTACCAGGAACTTCCGCCCTCGGAAGTCCGTCGGATAATCGAGGAGAAGGCCCAGCTGGAGTACCGGCGGCTTGGTTTGGACAAGCCTTTCCTTGTGCGCACCGCGGCTTACCTTAAGAATGCCATTACCCTGAACCTCGGAAGATCCGAGAACCTTCTGAGCGACACGATGTCCCGGGAAGTGCGACGGATTATCATTGAGCGTCTTCCGTCCACTCTTATTCTTTTCGGCACCTCAAGCATTCTTTTGTTCTTCACCGCTGTGTTTCTTGCTTTGGCTCTTTCCCGGCATTACGGGAGCTGGTTTGACCGGCTGGTGGTCTCCCTCGCGCCTACTTCCACCGCTCCGGGCTGGTTTTACGGGATCTTTCTGATCCTCATCTTCGCTGCAGTATTGCGAATTTTGCCGTTCGGAGGCATGGTGGACGCTCCTCCTCCCAAGGAGACAGGCGCTTATATCTTGAGCTTGCTCAAGCACATGATTCTCCCGGTGCTTTCCATGTTCGTTGGAGGACTGGCTTCTAGCGTGTACTCCTGGCGTACGTTCTTCCTCATTTACTCCAGCGAGGACTATGTGGAGCTCGCGAAGGCTAAGGGGCTGAGCGGTCGCACCATTGAGCGGCGCTACATTCTCCGGCCTACCCTGCCCCCCATCATCACCAGCTTCACCTTAATGGTCATCGGGATGTGGCTAGGAGCGATCATTCTGGAAAGCGTGTTCAATTGGCCGGGAATGGGCAGTCTCTACATCGCTGCGGTGAATTCGAATGACACGCCCACCGTGGTGGGGATCAACGTGATCTACGGATACCTCCTTGCAGGATCAGTGTTCTTCCTGGATTTCGTGTACGCACTGGTGGACCCGAGGGTGCGCATCGGAGCGGGCGAGAAGAAAGGGGTCTGAGGATGTGGCGAACACTCAAGGAAATCCGACGGTACCCTTCAGCGATTGTGGGTCTTTTTATTATCGGTGCCCTCATCATCTTGGCTATCTACACGGTCATTGCCATTCCTTATAGCCGGGCTATTGATCTTTGGCGGGCCGGGCCCGGCACATGGGACGAGAATCCCCGCAATGCTTGGCCGGTGTGGCTGGACTTTTTCACCCCACAAAAGCTCCCGCGTACGATCATTGTGGATTTGGAACACGCGGAAGTCCGGGAAGAAGAGGTAAGCGAGGATCGTAAGAAAGTGGAGCTGGTCCTCCCCGTGAATTTTGGCTACGATGGTTTTCCTTCAGAGATTACGCTCTTCCTAAATACCGAGGGGATTGCTCCGGGAACCCGGGTTCGCTATTCGGCGGTGTGGGAGAACCCTTTGGGGCAGCGCGTAGAGATCGCGAAAAGACGCTCCATGCGGGGAAGCGAGATCTACTACATTTCCCAGGATCCCCAGCTTATTGCCACTCTGGGCGCACCCGGGGAATACGCGCTTTTCTCCGATGTGAATTTGCGAGTTGCCGCGGCTCAGCGAACTGTGCTTAAGGGTACCTATCGTCTGTATCTTCAAGCGGAGTTACCCAAAGAGGCGCGGTTCACAGGGCGACTTATTGTGTACGGTCGCATCCACGGCCTGGCGGGGACAGACCACCTACGTCGGGATCTGACCGTGGCCTTAATGTGGGGAGCACCTGTAGCTTTGGCTTTTGGTCTTTTGGCCGCGTTGGGGTCGGTTTTGTCTACGTTCGTCTTGGCCGGCGTGGGCTCATGGTTTGGGGGCTGGGTGGACAGCCTCTTCCAGCGCCTTACCGAAATCAACATGATTATCCCCATGCTCCCCATCCTCATCATGATCGGCCAGTTCTACAGCCGGAGCCTTTGGCTGATGCTGGGGGTGGTTATCCTTCTCAGCATCTTTAGCGCAGGAATGAAAACCTACCGCGCCATGTTTCTGCAAGCCAAAGAGGCCTCGTATATTGAGGCTGCCCGAGCTTATGGTGCAGGAAGCGGCCGCCTGATCTTCCGGTATCTTCTTCCCAAGATGGTTCCCGTAATCCTGCCCACTTTGATCATGGTCATCCCTAGCTACGTGTTTCTCGAGGCCGCGCTCTCGGTGATTGGACTGGGGGACCCCCTCCTTCCCACCTGGGGGAAAATTATCAGCGATGCCCGTACTGCCGATGCCTTGTATAAAGGCTACTACTATTGGGTCATTGAACCGGCGATTATGCTTATGCTTACAGGGTTTGGCTTTGCCATGGTGGGCTACGCCCTGGACCGAGTGTTCAACCCGAGGTTGAGGACGCTATGAGCGAACGAGCAGAGGAAGTGCGGACTTTGGCCATTGGCGTGGGGAAGGGCGCTAAGCAGACGGGCGGAGAACTCCTTCGTGTGCGTAACCTGTACCTCTATTTCCGTACGACCCGAGGCGTTGTGCAGGCCGTGGATAACGTATCGTTTACCCTGCGGGAGGGTTGTTCCGCCGCGGTGCTGGGAGAATCCGGATGTGGGAAAACCTCGTTGGCTCGGGCAATCCTGAGGCTTTTGCCCCGCAACGTGGCCCGCTATGAAGGCGAGATCATCTTAGATGGCGTGGACACCATGAAGCTTTCCGAGGAGGCTTTTCGGGAGCAAATCCGATGGCGGAAGCTTTCCATGGTCTCCCAGGCGGCCATGAACGCGCTGAACCCCGTCCTGCGGGTGGGCTTTCAAATTGCCGAACCCCTTCTCGTTCACGACCGGATGCCCAAAGAGAAAGCCTATGCTCGAGCCGAAGAGGCAGCGCGTTTGGTGGGATTACCCGTGGATTTCCTCCAGCGCTATCCATTCGAACTTTCCGGAGGGATGCGTCAACGGGCCATCATCGCCATGGCTTTAGTCACCAATCCCCGGTTGATAATTCTGGATGAGCCCACCTCCGCACTGGATGTATTGACTCAGGCCAACATCATGAACGCGCTCAAGCGCATCAAAAATGAGCTGGGGGTAAGCTTCATCCTCATTACCCACGATGTGGCCACCTCCAGCGATTTGGCCGACGAGGTGCTCATCATGTACGCCGGCCAGCTGGTGGAATATAGCCACGCGGAGACAGGCTACCGCCACCCCCTTCACCCCTACGCCCAGGGCCTTATGGCCAGTGTCCCCACCCTGCGTGAGGACAGGTCCTTGGAATTCATTCCTGGCCAGCCACCGAGCCTGCTGCGGCCGCCCACCGGCTGTCGCTTCAAGGACCGGTGTCCCAAGAGGTTTGCCAAATGCGAGGAGGAGCCCCCCGTATTTCGCGTGGGTGAGCGGGGAGAGCTGGTCAAGTGCTGGCTGTACGAGCAAACGGGAGAAAGATATGAATGACGGAGTCCTTCTGTCGGTGAGGGAACTTTGCACTTGGTATGAGCTCAAGAAATGGGGTTTTTTCCACGCCGGCTATGTGCGGGCCTTGGAGAACGTGTCTTTCGATCTCCACCAGGGGGAGGCCCTTACTGTGGTGGGAGAGAGCGGATCAGGCAAGACCACCCTATTGAAAACCATCTTAGGTTTGGTTCCCCCCACGAAAGGGGAGATCTTTTTTGAGGGCAAAAAGATTGCTAAAGCTGTGGACATCGTGGCCCTGCGCCGGAGCGTGGGTTACGTCCAACAGGATCCCTACGGCGCGCTTCCCCCATTTATGAACGTGCGGCGGATCCTCCTCGAGCCTATGGTGGTTAACCGCATTGGTACGAGGCTTGAACGCGAAGCGCGCGTTCGTGAGGTGTTGGAAGAAGTCCGTCTGACACCGGTGGACGACTTTCTCTACAAGTTTCCTCACATGCTTTCCGGCGGGCAACAGCAAAGGGTGGTGATTGCCCGTGCCCTGGTGCTTCAGCCGAAAATGATTGTGGCCGATGAACCGGTCTCCATGCTGGACGCTTCCGTGCGCGTGGAGATCCTTCAGCTCATGCGCCGCATCCAAAAGCTTCACAATCTTGCCGTGATCTATATTACTCACGATCTCTCCACCGTGCGCTACTTCTCGGAGCGAGTGTTTATCATGTACGCGGGCAAGCTTGTTGAAGAGGCGGATGTGCGGACCATTGTGCACCACCCCCTGCACCCTTACACCCAAGCCCTGTTGGAGGCTATTCCCGACCCAGATCCGGCGAACTCCAAAAGGATGCGAAATGTCCCTCCGGGTGAGCCGCCAAGCTTGGTGCGTCCTCCCTCCGGATGTCGGTTTCACCCGCGCTGCGTGCACCGCATCGAAAAGCTCTGTGATGTAGAGGTTCCTCCGATGTTCTCCCCCGAGCCGAACCATCGTGTGGAATGCTGGCTGTATAAGTCATGAACCTTGGTAGCCTCGGCCAAATCTTCTTCGCAGCCCTTTTAATGATCACGGCAGACGTGCTGGCTTTTTTAATGGTGTTGAGAATCCTCGAGCCCACCCTTTTTCTGTGCTTCACGTCCTTTTTTATGACTTTGGGCGGTTTGGTTCTGGGGTTTGTGGGGCTGGCGGAGTACGTGCGTCAACGGCGGTCCGGCCGGTGAGCTCCCCAAAAATTCTGTACCACGGGAAATTCCTCCGCGTGGAGTCCTGGCCTACGCCCGAGGGCGAACACGAAGTCGTTGTGCACCCGGGAGCTGTCGCCCTGCTTGTCACAGACCAGACGGGGCGCGTGCTTTTGGTGAGGCAACGCCGTGCGGGGGCCCGAGGAGAGATGTGGGAAATTCCCGCCGGCACTCTGGAACCCGGAGAAAAACCGTTTTTCTGCGCCATAAGGGAGCTCCGCGAGGAAACGGGTTTGTCCCTCAGACCGCGGTTTTTGGGGGTGATTTACCCCACGCCGGGCTACTCCACAGAGCGCATCTTTCTTTTCGCTGCCAAAACCGAGGAGGCGCCCTTTGCCTCCCACGAAATCGAAGAGGTTCGCTTTTTCACCAAGGAAGAGGTGTTGGAGCTTGCCCGGCGGGGAAAAGGCGACGGCAAAACCCTAGCCGCCCTCGCCTTCTTCTTTGCTTCAGTATCCCTTCCCACACAGAGGGATGCCGCACGCCATCCCCCTAAAAAGGGACCTCAGAATAAACCGGTTACCCCCGGCAAAGGAGAGGGGTGAGCTTGCCTGAGAACTTCCCGAAGTAAGTGTCCATCCCCTCTCCCTTTGGGAGAGGGTCGGGGTGAGGGGTTCTCCCTCGATAGGGAGGGAAGAGATTAATTTGAGACAAGCCCAGGAGGGGTTGATTTAAGGGCCCCCTCTCTCAAGCCTTCCCTCCCTTGAGGGTTGTTTTAGTCTTCGAGCTTGGGAATGCGTATTCCCCGCTCTTTAGCTATGCGGATGGCCTTTTCGTAGCCGGCATCGGCATGGCGGGCCACACCCAGGCCCGGATCCACGGTGAGGACCCGTTCCAATCTTCGATCCGCGGCCTTTGTGCCATCGGCCACGATAACCATCCCTGCATGAATGCTCTTTCCGATCCCCACCCCGCCGCCGTGGTGCACCGAAACCCATGTCGCTCCACACACGGCGTTGAGAAGGGCATTCAGGATTGGCCAATCGGCGATAGCGTCGGAGCCATCAAGCATCCCTTCCGTCTCCCGATAGGGTGAGGCCACGGAGCCGGAGTCAAGGTGATCGCGGCCGATGACGATGGGCCCTTTCACCTCGCCTTTGCGCACAAGCTCGTTGAAAAGAAGCCCAGCTTCAGCCCGCTCGCCGTAGCCGAGCCAGCAGATCCGCGCGGGAAGCCCCTGGAACCGCACTTTCTTTTGAGCCTTTTCGATCCAGCGCCGAAGGGACTCGTTTTTAGGAAAGAGCTCCACCACCGCCCGATCTGTGCGGAAGATGTCCTCGGGATCGCCGGAGAGGGCCACCCAGCGGAACGGCCCCTTTCCCTCACAAAACATGGGCCGAATGTACGCCTGGACAAAGCCGGGGAAGGAGAAGGCCACCTCGTGGGGAAGTCCGCCCTTTTCCGCTTGGGCGCGGATGGCGTTCCCGTAGTCGAACACCACGGCCCCAGCTTCCTTCATCTCCGCCATGGCCCGCACGTGCCGAACCATGGACTGGTACGAAAGCTCGATGTACTTCTGGGGGTTTTCCCGCCGGAGTTTCAGGGCCTCGGCATAAGTCATCCCGCCGGGAACGTAGCCATTGAGCTCGTCGTGGGCGGCGGTCTGGTCCGTCACCACGTCGGGAATGATTCCCCGCCGGAGAAATTCCGGATAGATATCGGCGGCATTCCCCAAAAGCCCAATGGAAATGGGCTCACCCTTCTTCTTGTGCTCCAGGGCCAAGTCCAGAGCTTTGTCCAAAGAATCCGTCCAGGTATCGAGCTGGCCCAAGGAAAGCCTTCGCTGGATCTTCTCGGGGTTGATCTCCACGATGATCCCCACCCCTTCGTTCATGGTGATGGCCAGGGGCTGCGCGCCGCCCATCTCCCCAAGGCCTGCGGTGAGCACGAGCTTTCCCCGCAAGGTCCCATCGAAATGCTGGCGGGCGCATTCGGCAAGGGTCTCATAGGTGCCCTGGAGGATTCCTTGGGTTCCGATGTAGATCCAGGAGCCCGCGGTCATTTGGCCGTACATGGTGAGGCCCAACCGCTCTAGCTCCCGGAACTTCTCCCATGTGGCCCACTCCGGAACGAGCATGGCGTTCACAATGAGGACCCGCGGTGCATCCTCGTGGGTTTTAAAAATCGCCACCGCTCTTCCTGATTGAACTACCAAAGTTTCGTCGTTCTCAAGTTCCCGAAGGCAGCGAACAATCCGGTGGAAATCCTCCCAGGAGCGGGCGGCTTTGCCGGTTCCGCCGTAGACAATGAGGTTTGCGGGGTCCCCGGCCACCTCAGGATCAAGGTTGTTCATGAGCATGCGCAAAGCTGCTTCTTGGAGCCAACCTTTGCAGGAAATCTGCGTTCCCCGTGGAGCCCGCACCTCTGTTACTCCAATTGCATCCTTCATAACCCCCTCCGACCCTATGTTATGGGCAAAGTTTCCCCACGCCAAGGGAAACCGGCCCTT
>OGCH01000179.1_pt1 | contig 40827 bp, 49 predicted proteins | sample 1570111 | NCBI WGS metagenome assembly OGCH01 (sample SAMN03436243, study PRJEB24508) | hot springs metagenome | biome: Desert Springs; feature: Hot Springs; material: Water | place: USA: Great Boiling Spring, Nevada | collected 2008-12-01 | depth 0 m m | reverse complement strand
TGCGTTTTGCGATTCGTGAGGGTGGGCGTACGGTCGGTGCCGGCGTCGTCACCAAAATCCTCGACTAAACCAAAAACGCTGAACATCAGGATTAGCCTGAGCCCCTGCGCTCAGGCTTCGATTTGCCGAATGCAGAAGCGCGATGGCTGGCCAGAAGATTCGCATCAAGTTAAAATCTTACGATCACACGCTGATCGACCGGAGTGCGGAGAAAATCATCCGCACCGTTAAGGCGACGGGCGCAGTTGTAAGCGGACCAATTCCGCTGCCCACCGAACGCAGCGTCATTACCGTGCTGCGCAGCCCGCACATTGACAAAAAAAGCCGCGAGCAGTTTGAAGTGCGTCGGCATAAGCGGCTTATCGACATTTTGTCGACCAGTAGCAAGACGGTTGATGCCCTGATGAAGCTTGAGCTTCCCAGCGGTGTCGATGTAGAAATCAAGGTCTAAAAGGCACTCCGGTACAAAATCGATCGGGGTTGCCGCTAAGCTGTGTGCACAGGCACCATGAGCGGAATGCTTGGACGAAAAATCGGAATGACCCAGGTCTTTGACCAGGCTGGTAACAGTATCCCCTGCACTATAATTCAGGCCACGCCGAACGTGGTGGTGCAGGTGAAAACGGCTGAGGGTAAAGACGGATACGATGCGGTACAACTGGGCTTCGGTGCACGCAAGCCCAAGCATACCCCAAAGGCGCTGCTGGGTCACTTTGCTAAGGCAGGAACAAGCCCGCTACGGGTATTACGGGAATTCCGGGACTTTGTGCTCGACGTCAAGCCGGGTGATGAAGTGCGCCTGGAACAGCTTTTTACCGAAGGGGAGCTGATCGACGTCGTGGGGGTCTCGAAGGGCCGTGGTTTTCAAGGTGTGGTCAAGCGCCATGGTTTTGGCGGTGTAGGGAGCCGCACGCACGGCCAGCATAACCGAGAACGGGCTCCAGGTTCGATTGGCGCGTCTTCGTTCCCGTCCCATGTGTTTAAGGGGCGGCGCATGGCTGGTCGTATGGGCAATGCGCGTGTTAAGGTGAAGAACCTGCAGGTGGTGCGCATCTTTCCAGAACACCACCTTATCCTGGTCAAGGGCGCTGTGCCCGGCCCAGTTAACGGCATCGTAGAGCTTTATAAGAAGGCCCGCTGATGGGCTTGCCTAAAGTAGCTATAGCTATGGAATTGCAGGTATATCGACTGGATGGAAGTGCGACCGAGCGTACGGTGACGCTTGATCCAGCGGTGTTTGCCATTGAGCCCAATGATCATGTGCTCTGGCTGGACGTTAAGCGGATCGAAGCAAACCGGCGACAGGGAACGCACAAGGTGAAGAACCGGGCCGAAAACGCCCACAGCACGCGCAAGCTGTATCGTCAAAAAGGGACGGGGTATGCGCGTGCCGGCGATGCCAAGTCGCCCATTCGTCGGGGGGGAGGTACGGCCCACGGTCCGCAGCCGCGTTCTTATGCGCTTAAGGTCAACCGTAAAGTGCAGCGTTTGGCGAGACGTTCGGCTTTAAGCTATAAAGCACGGGAAGGGGCGATTCGGATCTTGGAGGACTTTACCTTCGAGCAGCCCAGCACGCGTCGGCTTCAGGAAGTCCTGGCGGCCCAGGGTCTAAGCGGCCGAAAGGTGCTCTTGCTGACGGCGCAGCACGATGCTACGCTATATCTGTCGAGCCGGAATTTGCCTAAAGTGCGCGTTTTGGAAGCCCGTAATGCTTCTACGCGGGATCTGCTCGACGCCCAGGTGCTGTTGCTGCAGGAGGGTGCCGTCGAGGTGCTGCATCGCTTGCTTCGTCCAGCTATCCCGGTTGCTGCCTGAGCTTCAATTGTGTGAGCTGCCATGAGTAAACACCCGATATTGATTCGGCCCCTGGTGACCGAAAAGCTCTCCCAGCAGGAGGCGCAAGGGCATTACGGCTTTGTGGTTGCTAAGGAGGCTAATAAGATTGAAATCCGTAAGGCTGTAGAGGCCCTCTACGGGGTCAAAGTCAAGGAGGTTCGCACGATGATTGTACGGGGCAAGCGTCGGCGGCAGTTTACGCGACGCGGAGCCAGTGAAGGGCGTACCAGTAGCTACAAGAAAGCGATCGTAACGCTTACGCCCGACAGCCCACGGATCAATTTCTTCGAGAATGTCTGAATTGAAGCACAACCATGCCGATTCGTAGACGCAAACCGGTAACGCCAGGTCAGCGGCAGTACTCGGTCTCGACCTTCGAGGAGATCACGAAGGACAGGCCAGAAAAAAGTCTGCTGGCGCCACTTAAAAAGCATGCAGGCCGCAACAACCAGGGACGGATTACCACGCGGCATCAAGGGGGCGGCCACAAGCGGCGCTACCGTATTATTGACTTCCGGCGCGATAAAGACGGAATTCCCGCCCGGGTGGTCAGCATTGAATACGATCCGAACCGTTCAGCCCGGATTGCCTTGCTGGCCTACGCCGATGGAGAAAAGCGGTATATCATTGCGCCGAACGAGCTCAAAGTAGGCCAGACCGTACTTAATGGGCCGGATGCTCCCCCTGATCCGGGCAACTGTTTACCCCTGGAAAAAATTCCGGTGGGTTCTTACGTGCACTGCATTGAGCTCAAACCGGGCAAAGGGGCGCAGATTGCCCGTTCGGCAGGGACCTATGCCCAGGTGATGGCGCGGGAAGGCGATTATGCCACGCTGCGCTTGCCTTCGGGCGAAATTCGGCTGATTCATGTGCGCTGCCGCGCTACGATCGGTACGACGAGTAACCCGGATCACATGAACATTGACCTGGGCAAAGCTGGGCGGAGCCGTTGGCTGGGCATTCGACCCAAGACGCGTGGCGTAGCTATGAACCCGATTGACCACCCCATGGGTGGTGGAGAAGGCCGGCACTCGGGTGGCCACCCGCGTTCGCCTTGGGGACAACCTGCCAAGGGCTACAAGACCCGCAAGCGGAATAAGCCTTCGAACAAGTACATTTTGCGTCGTCGCAATGCGGCTAAGTAACTAAAGCGCGTGAGCAGGTAAACCCGACAGAGCAAATATGGCGCGTTCGCTCAAAAAAGGACCTTACGTTCACTATAAACTGCTGCGTAAAGTCGAAGAACTTAACCGGAGTGGCCAGAAAAAGGTGATCAAGACCTGGAGCCGGGCATCCATGATCATTCCGGAGTTCGTTGGGCATACGTTTGCGGTGCACAACGGGCGGCAGTTTATTCCGGTCTACGTCACCGAAAACATGGTTGGACACCGGTTAGGAGAATTTGCGCCGACGCGAACTTTTCGCGGGCATGCAGGCGACAAAAAAGATAAGCGCGGTCGTCGCTAAGATCGGTAGCAAGCTATGGAAGCCAGAGCGATTAGCAAATACATTCGCAGCTCACCACGCAAGATGCGCGTGGTGGTCAATGCGGTGCGTGGTAAACGGGTTGCCGAGGCGCTGGCCTTGCTGCGTCAGCTCCCGCATCGGGCAGCACGGCCGGTAGAGAAAACCATCCGCTCGGCGATCTACAACTTGATCGAAAAAAATCCTGAAGAGCGCATCGACGAGGCCAACCTGTTGATTCGGGAGATCCGGGTGGACGAAGGGCCACGCTTTAAGCGGTATCAGCCGGCTCCGCGGGGGCGGGCAATGCCTATCCGGCGGCGCACCAGCCACCTGACGGTTGTGGTCGCTACGGACGAGGCCACCTCGGAAGCTCAAGCGGCAAGCAGTCATGCCTAAAGCTGAGGAGCAACATGGGTCAGAAAACACATCCAATCGGTTTTCGCCTGGGGGTTATTCGCGGTTGGTTTTCCAACTGGTACGCCGAAAAGGACCTGCCAGAGAAGCTCATTGAAGATGAAGAAATTCGGCGCTACTTGCATGCCCGGCTAAAGCGGGCAGGGTTGAGCCGGGTGGTCATCGAGCGTACACCAAGGCGGGTTATTCTGACGCTGCACACCAGCCGTCCGGGCGTAGTGATCGGTCGCGGTGGCCAAGAGGTTGAAAAGCTGCGCGAAGAACTGCAGAAACTGACTAACAAAGAAATCCAGATTAACATCAGCGAAATCAAACGCCCTGAGCTTGATGCTGCCCTGGTAGCCCAAAATATTGCGCAACAGCTTGAAGGGCGCGTCTCGTTCCGTCGGGCGATGAAGCAAGCCATGACGGCAGCCATCCGCATGGGAGCGCAGGGCATTCGTATCAAGGTTTCAGGTCGTTTGGGTGGGGCGGAAATGAGCCGCACCGAGCAGTATCTGGAAGGGCGCGTGCCGCTGCACACGCTTCGGGCTAACATTGACTACGCCCAGGCGACAGCCTACACCATCTATGGGACAATCGGGGTAAAGGTCTGGATCTTTTTAGGTGAGATTATTGGGAAGCCGGACCTAACCCCCGCTGCCTTGATGCAGCGTCAGCAACAGCCCTTACCCCTGGAACAGCCTGAGCGGCGCCGCAAGCGCCGCACGCGCCGTGCCGCGGCAGCTCAGCGCGGTGAAGAAGGCTAAAAAGCGTGAGGTAGAGCCATGTTGATGCCCCGACGTACCAAGTACCGCAAGCAGCAAAAAGGCCGCATTCGCGGTGTAGCCTCGCGCGGTACGCAGATTGAGTTTGGCGATTTCGGGATCAAAGCCCTGGAGCCTGCGCGTATAACCAGCCGGCAAATCGAAGCCGCACGCGTGGCCATCACGCGTAAGCTAAAGCGGGCAGGCAAGGTATACATCCGCATTTTCCCGGACAAACCCATTACGAAAAAGCCGGCCGAAGTCCGTATGGGTAAGGGCAAAGGCTCGGTTGAATACTGGGTAGCCGTTGTAAAGCCGGGACGCATCCTGTTTGAGATCGGCGGTGTTTCTGAAGAGCTGGCGCGTGAAGCGCTGCGTCTGGCCGCGCACAAGCTGCCGATCAAAACCAAATTTGTTATGCGACCCGACTATGTGGCGAAAACGGCGGCCGCAGGACGTTAACCAACTTATGCGTGGGATGCTATGAAGGTGAAAGAAATCCGGGCAATGAGCCTAAATGAACTGGCCCAGCGCATTCGAGAAGAAGAGGAAACGCTGCGGCAGCTGCGCTTTCAGCATGCGGTAGCTCAACTGGAAAACCCAATGCTGCTCCGTAACAAACGTCGGCTCATTGCACGGCTGAAGACCATTTACAACGAAAAGCGCCGGGCTTCTGCGCAGTAAATCGCTTAAGGAGTAGCTATGGGTAGCGAACAGACACCAAATGTCTCCAAAGCGCGTGGACGCCGAAAGGAGCGGATCGGCGTGGTCGTGAGCAGCAAGATGAACAAGACGATCACGGTAGCGATTGAGCGTCAAATTAAACATCCGCTCTACGGTAAGTTCATTAAGCGCACGACAAAACTCATGGCCCACGATGAACACAATGAGGCCAAGGAGGGCGACATCGTCCGCATTATGGAGACGCGGCCGCTCTCGAAACGCAAACGCTGGCGTCTTGTGGAGATCATCGAACGGGCCAAGTAAACCGTTTTGAACCAGTAGCGACCATGATTCAGCAAGAAAGCAGACTGGTAGTGGCCGATAACAGTGGGGCTAAAGAAGTGCTATGCATTCGTGTGCTGGGCGGTAGCCACAAACGCTATGCCCGCGTAGGAGACAAGATCGTCGTCTCTGTTAAGTCGGCCATCCCGGGTGGTAGTGTCAAAAAAGGCGATGTGGTGAAAGCCGTCGTAGTACGGACTAAAAAAGAGTTGCGTCGGCCTGACGGTACCTACATTCGCTTTGATGATAATGCGGCGGTTTTAATCAATAACCAAGACGAGCCGATTGGGACCCGAATTTTTGGGCCGGTTGCCCGTGAGCTGCGAGACAAGCAGTTCATGCGGATTGTATCGTTAGCCCCCGAGGTGGTTTAAATTCAGGGTTGTGAGCTTATGCCACGCACAAAAAATAAACAGCCTAAGCTGCACGTAAAGCGCGGCGATCTGGTGCGGGTGATTGCCGGCAATGACAAAGGTAAGGAAGGCCGCATTTTGCGCGTTTTTCCCAAGCAGCAGCGTGTGATTGTTGAAGGGGTCAACCTGCGCATCCGGCATGTGCGCCCCAACCCCAAGTATCCTCAGGGAGGGCGTATTGAGCAGGAGATGCCCATCCATGTGTCGAACGTGATGCCGCTCGACAGTAACGGGCGGCCAACACGGGTGGGCCGTAAGTGGATTATAGATCCCCAAACCGGTCGCGGGCGCTGGGTGCGTTATGCTAAAACAACCGGCGAAGAGCTGGACCGCTGAGAACCCGATGAGCCATGACCTACATTCCGCGACTTAAGAAACGCTATCGCGAAGAAGTGGTACCCGCCTTGATGCAGCAGTTTGGGTACCGCAATGTGATGGAGGTGCCACGCCTGGTAAAAATCTGCGTCAACAAAGGCGTGGGAGAAGCTGCCCAAAACAAGAAGATTTTGGACGATGCCATCGAAGAGATTCGCCTAATTACGGGGCAGCATCCGGTTGTGCGCCGGGCACGCAAGAGCATCTCCAACTTCAAAATTCGTAAGGGTATGCCGGTGGGCGTTTCGGTTACGCTCCGCGGCGATCGCATGTACGAATTTTTCGATCGTTTGGTCACGCTGGCTTTGCCGCGTACGCGTGACTTTCGGGGAGTTTCGGACCGCAGCTTTGACGGCCGCGGTAACTATACCCTCGGCATTGCCGAACAAATCATCTTTCCTGAAATCGACGTCGATAAAGTCGACCGCATTAGCGGTCTAGACATCACGTTTGTGACGACGGCAAAGACGGACGAAGAGGCCTACGCGCTGCTTAAGCTGCTAGGTATGCCTTTCGTCCGCCGCGAAGAACCGCAAGCAAAAGCAGCCTGAAACCGTTATGGCCAAGAAAAGCTGGATGGCGCGTGAGAAGAAGCGCCGCGAGTTGGTCGAAAAATACGCTGAAAAACGGCGTAAGTTGAAAGAAGCGGGAGACTGGATTGGGTTGCAAAAGCTGCCCCGCAATGCCAGTCCAGTGCGGCTACGCAACCGCTGCCCGCTGACGGGCCGTGCACGCGGCTATCTGCGCCAGTTTGGCGTGTCGCGTATCGTCTTTCGTGAAATGGCGCTGGAGGGCAAAATCCCCGGTGTCCGCAAGGCCAGCTGGTAACCCTGCAAACACCAACCATGAGTGCAATTACGGATCCTATTGCCGATTACCTAACGCGCCTGCGTAATGCGCAACTGGCGCGCCACCCGTACGTCGATGTGCCTGCTTCGAAGCTTAAGCGGGCTATTACGCAGATTTTGGTGGACAAAGGTTACGTGCGCAGCTACCTGGATATCGATGACGGCAAGCAGGGGCTGCTGCGGATTTATCTAAAGTACGATCGACATGGCAACCCCGCCATTCGGGAGCTGCAGCGCGTCTCCAAGCCCGGACGCCGTCACTACGTAGGGGTAGATAACCTCCCGCGGGTACGAAACGGGTTGGGCGTAGCGATTATCTCGACTTCTCAAGGTGTAATGACCGACAAAGAGGCTTACAAGCTCCGCATTGGTGGGGAAGTGCTGGCCTACGTTTTCTAAGCAACCTAAAGGAAGTTTTTAGACTTCCGCAAAGCCAAACCGAGCAAGCGATGTCCCGTATAGGCAAACAGCCCATTAAGTTGCCCGATGGGGTGCAGGTCGAGGTGGCCCCAAACAACGTGGTCACCGTTAAAGGCCCCAAAGGCACCCTAACCCTTCAGGTGGATCCTGATATTTCGGTGAAGGTAGCCGATCGGACGGTCCAAATCACGCGGCCTACCGATCAGAAGCGGCATCGCGCCCTGCACGGGCTCTACCGGGCCCTGATTCAGAATATGGTCGTGGGCGTAAGCCAAGGCTATCGTAAAGAGCTCGAGGTAGTCGGCATCGGCTTCCGCGCTTCGATGTCTGGCAACTTGCTTGAGCTGGCCCTGGGCTATTCGCATCCCATCTATTTCTTGCCTCCGGAGGGCATTACGCTTTCGGTGCGCACAGAGCGCGGTAGCAATCCGATTGTGATTGTGGAAGGCATTGACAAACAACTGGTGGGCGAGGTAGCGGCCAAGATTCGTTCGCTACGGCCCCCCGAGCCTTACAAGGGCAAAGGGATTCGCTACGTGGGCGAATACATCCGGCGTAAGGCAGGTAAGACTGCTGGACGTTAAGCGAAGGTAACCGGAGGGTCGGCAATCTTCCGGTAAAACTTTCATCGGCTTATGATTAACGAACTTGAACACAAAAAGCAGCGGCGTGCCCGGCTTAAGCGCGGGCTAAAAAAGAAAATCCGGGGTACCCCCGAGCGTCCACGTCTGTGCGTTTTTCGTTCGAACAAGCACATTTACGCGCAGGTGATCGACGATACGCGTGGGCATACGCTAGCGGCAGCTTCCAGCCTGGAGAAAGACATGCCCCAAGGCACACGTATGGAAATCAGTCGAGAGGTTGGACGGCGCGTCGCACAGCGGGCGCTGGCAGCCCAGGTCACGCAGGTCGTCTTCGACCGCAACGTGTACAAGTATCACGGTCGGGTGAAGGCGCTGGCCGAAGGTGCCCGAGAAGGAGGACTGCAGTTTTGAGGGTCTTAATCGAATAGGATGCTATGGCAAAGCGAAAGAATGCGAATCGGCGCCGGCAGCGTCAGCGGGCTGCTGAGGAACAGCAGCAGTGGATTGAACGCTTGGTGTCGGTCAAGCGTGTGGCCAAGGTAGTGCAAGGGGGAAGGCGTTTTTCCTTTAGCGCCGTTGTGGTGGTTGGTGATGGCAATGGGTTGGTTGGCGCCGGCGTTGGCAAGGCCAACGAAGTGGCCGATGCGATTACCAAAGCAACCGAAGACGCTAAAAAGAACGTAATTCGCGTGCCCATTCGGCGCGGCACAATTCCTCATCCCGTAATCGGGCGTCAGGATGCCGCGCGGGTATTTCTAAAGCCTGCATCGCCGGGTACGGGTGTCATTGCAGGCAGTGGAGCGCGTGCTGTGTTGGAGTGTGCTGGCATTAAGGATGTGCTCTGCAAAGCCTTAGGCTCAACGAATCCGTACAACCTTGTAGCGGCTACCGTCCATGCGCTCGAACAGCTCGAAGACCCCGCAGAAGTAGCGCAGCGTCGGGGTGTGCCGCTGCAGAAAGTCTTCGAAGGGTGAGCTTATGGCAAAGCAACTTAAAATCACCCAGGTGCGCAGCATCATTGACTATCCCAAGCGGCAGCGCCGCACGCTTGAAGCGTTAGGCCTGCGCCGCATTGGACATAGCGTAGTGCACAACGACACCCCGCAGATCCGTGGCATGATCGAAAAGGTACGCCACCTGGTGCGGGTGGAAGAAGTGTAAAAAACCAGAAGGTAACCATGGATCTAAGTCGTCTTAAACCGGCCAAAGGTGCGGTCCGTGAGCGGAAGCGTTTGGGGCGGGGCGTAGGTTCTGGCTATGGTGGACATAGCGCTACGCGGGGGACAAAAGGACAAAAGGCGCGCAGTGGTCAAAAGATTCCGGCCTATTTTGAAGGTGGCCAAATGCCGCTTATTCGTCGGGTGCCCAAACGTGGCTTCCGAAATCCGTTTCACACGGAATATCGGGTTATTAACTTGGCCGACCTCAACCGTTGGATTGTGTCAGGGCGTTTGAGTGCAGCTACCCCCATTACGCCTGAGGTGTTGGTGGCGGCAGGCTTGGCTCGCAAGCGTGACCGGATTAAGATTCTGGGTGATGGGGAGCTGTCGAGCGCGTTGCATATTACAGCGCATGCCTTTAGTGCTTCGGCGCGCGCTAAAATTGAAGCGGCCGGTGGTACGGTTACGGAAATCGCCTGAAATCCCCGATGCATGCCGCAGGCATGCACGTTGAACTTTATGCATCATGGCGGGCTTCACGGAAAGCATTCGCAACATCTGGAAAATTGAAGAGCTGCGGCAGCGTGTGCTTTATACCCTTGCGCTGCTTGTGATCTATCGGTTGGGCACTTACGTTACGCTGCCCGGGGTCGATGCCCATATCCTAGCTGAAGTAAACCGGCAGGCAGGCACCAACAATTTGTTTGGGCTGATTGATCTCTTTGTTGGTGGGGCCTTTTCTCAAGCAGGCATTTTTGCCCTGGGCATTATGCCTTACATTACGGCCTCCATTATCATTCAGCTCATGGGGGCCGTGGTGCCTTATTTTCAAAAGCTCCAGCGCGAAGGTGAGGAAGGCCGACGCAAGATTACCCAGCTTACGCGCTACCTTACGGTAGGCATTACGGCGCTTCAGGCTGTCGGGTATGCCATCAACCTGCGTTATGGCGCAACAGGGCAGGCAATCGTGGTGAGCCCGACCTTTTTCATGCTGATTGCCGTAATTGTGCTCACGGCGGGTACGATCTTTGTCATGTGGTTGGGCGAGCGCATCACCGAAAGCGGGATTGGCAATGGCATCTCGCTCATTATTATGGTGGGCATCTTGGCCTTCTTCCCCCAGGCCATTTACAATGAGTTTACCCTAAAGGATAACCTGTTTATTTTGCTTCTGGAGCTTGCCGTTTTTGTGGTGATCACGGCAGGGGTAGTGCTGGTAACGCAGGGTACGCGTCGGATTCCGGTGCAGTATGCGAAGCGTGTGGTGGGACGGCGCGTCTATGGTGGCACCACGCAATATTTGCCGCTACGGGTGAATGCGGCCGGCGTGATGCCGATCATTTTCGCCCAGTCCATCATGTTTGTGCCGGCTACGATTGCTACGTTTTTCCCAGGTAGTGCCTTTATGCAGCAGTTTGGGGGCTTTTTCTCGGATATTTCGGGTTGGGGCTATTCCGCCCTGTTTTTTGTGCTGGTGGTGTTTTTTACCTACTTCTACACGGCCATTGCGGTGAATCCTCGTGAGATGGCCGATACGCTAAAGCGTCAAGGAGGGTTTATCCCAGGTATTCGTCCGGGTAAGCAAACCAGTGAGTTCATTGATACGATCCTGACCCGCATTACGCTGCCGGGAGCGATTTTCCTGGGTATTGTGGCGATTATTCCGGCGTTCGCCATGCGTGCGGGTGTAACGGCTGGGTTTGCGCACTTTTTCGGAGGCACCAGCCTGCTGATCATTGTAGGCGTGATGCTCGACACGCTGCAACAGATTGAAAGCCACCTGCTCATGCGGCACTACGAAGGCTTCATGAAGGGGACGCGCGTGCGTGGGCGGCGTTTCTGAGAAGGCTGGATCGATGATCCATATTAAAACCGAAAAGGAGATCGATATTCTTCGGCGGTGTGCTGAGCTGGTGGCGCGTACGCTGGCTGAGGTGGCGCGCTACATTCGACCTGGAGTGACCACAGCCGAGTTGGATGCGATCGCGGAAGATTTTATCCGCACGCAAGGTGCAGAACCGGCTTTTAAGGGTTATCGGGTAGGTCGCCTGATCTATCCCGCTACGCTGTGCGTGTCGGTGAACGATCAGGTGGTGCATGGCATTCCAGGCGATTACCGTTTAGAGCTGGGTGACCTTGTGTCGGTTGATTGTGGGGTGCGTTATCGAGGGTATTATGGCGACAGTGCCTATACGTTTGGCGTAGGGGAGCTGGACCCCGAAAACATCCGACTTTGTCGTATTACGTATGAAGCCCTGCACAAAGGGATTGCCCAAGCGGTTGCGGGGCAGCGCGTGGGCGACATCAGCCATGCGATTCAGCGCCATTGTGAGGCTGCAGGCTATGGGGTGGTCCGCGCCCTGGTAGGGCATGGCATCGGCCGCAACCTGCATGAGGATCCTCAGGTGCCTAATGTAGGACGCCCAGGTACAGGCCGCCGACTGCGTGTAGGGATGACCCTATGCGTGGAACCTATGGTGAATCGGGGGACCTATGAGGTGCGCGTTGGACAAGACGGGTGGACGGTCTATACGGCCGACGGTCAGCCCTCGGCTCATTACGAACACATGGTCGTAGTGCGTGCAGGAAAGCCCGAGGTGTTGACGACCTTCGACTATATTGAAGACGTCGTCGAAGCTCCTTATAACTTGCAACCCTCCCTACATGGCGAAACAGAAAGCCATTACCCAGGACGGTGAAGTCCTTGAGGCGTTGCCCAACGCCCAGTTTCGGGTGCGTTTGGATAACGGCCATGAAATTCTGGGCGTGCTTTCAGGCAAAATGCGCATGCATTACATTAAAATTTTGCCTGGAGATCGCGTGAAGGTTGAACTATCGCCTTACGACCTAACGCGGGGGCGCATCATATACCGGTATAAATAAACGTTCACGAACCTGGCTGCCAGTTGGGCGTTAATGCAGCCTTGCTTTGCCGATAAGCTTTGTTCCAGCCATGAAAGTACGTGCCAGTGTGAAAAAGCGCAGTGCCGACGACAAGATCGTGCGGCGCAAAGGGCGCATTTACGTCATTAACAAGAAAAACCCGCGCCACAAGCAACGGCAAGGGTAAGTAGCTTAATAATCCATAGAGCGTATGCCACGTATCGCAGGTGTCGACATTCCCCTGCACAAACGGGGAGAGATTGCACTGACGGCGATCTACGGGATTGGGAAGGCGCGGGCGCGAGAGATTCTCGGCCGCGTAGGCGTAGATCCTAATACGCGTCCTAAGGACTGGACGGAAGAGCAGACGCGGGAAATCCGGCGTTTGATCGAACAGGAATATGTCGTCGAAGGGCAGCTCCGGGCCGAGGTGCAAATGAACATTAAGCGGCTAATGGACATTGGTTGCTACCGCGGCATTCGGCATCGGTTGGGGTTGCCTGTACGCGGGCAGCGCACGCGCACCAATGCCCGTACGCGCAAAGGGCCGCGTAAAACCGTGGCCGGGAAGAAGAAAGCTCCGAAGAAGTAATTCTGTAGCACAACTATGGCCAAAAAGCAGCGAACGTCGACGCGTAAGAAAAACGTTATTGTTGAGCAGAACGGACAGGCGCATATTCAGTCGACGTTTAACAATACGATCGTCACGATTACGGATCAATACGGCAACACGATTGCCTGGTCTAGTGGCGGCAAAGAGGGCTTTAAGGGGAGTCGCAAAGGTACTCCCTTTGCAGCCCAGATGGCCGCAACGTCTGCTGCCAAAGAGGCCTACGATTTGGGCTTGCGGCGTGTAGACGTGTTTGTCAAAGGCCCAGGTTCTGGCCGGGAATCAGCCATTCGTGCGCTTGCTGCAGCAGGATTGGAGTTGCTGACGATCCGTGACGTTACTCCTGTGCCGCACAACGGTTGCCGGCCGCCCAAGCGTCGTCGCGTTTAAGCCAAGGCTTGGGCATAAGCCCGGTCACGGCAACGCAATAGGCGTTGCGCGTGCGTTTGTCCTTAATCCACTAACCTGACAAACGAGACCTGAACGAACTATGGCCCGCTATCGCGGTCCCAAACAAAAAATTGCCCGCCGTTTTGGCGAGCCGATTTTTGGGCCCAGTAAAGCTTTAGAGCGTAAGCCGTATCCTCCGGGACAGCACGGACGCACCCGCCGTACAAAAGACAGCGAGTATGCCGTTCAGCTAAAAGAAAAACAGAAGGTCAAGCATATTTATGGCCTGCTGGAGCGGCAATTCCGCAACCTTTTTGAAAAGGCGACGCGCAAAAAAGGCGTTACGGGTGAGACGTTGCTGAAAATGCTGGAGGCGCGTCTGGATAACACGGTCTACCGCATGGGGTTTGCGCGGACGCGTCGGCAGGCGCGTCAGCTTGTCGTGCATCGCCATATTCTGGTCAACGGCCAGGTGGTTAATGTACCTTCTTACCAGCTTCGGCCTGGGGATGTGGTAGCAGTGCGTCCGAAAAGCCGGCAGCTGGCCGTTATCCAGGAAAACCTCAAGCGGTTGCGCCGGAACTTCCCCTGGCTTGAGATCGATCGTAAGGAAATGCAAGGGAAGTTTCTGGACTATCCGAATCGGGAAGATATACCTGAAAACATTCGTGAACACTTGATTGTCGAGCTCTACTCCAAGTAGTCGACGAAAACGCTGGCGTGCACCGAGGCGTTTGGAGCCTCGGGCTTTCACGACCGCAAATAAACCATCTGACCAACCATGAGCAACTACATGGTTCAATTGCCCGAAGGTGTACGCATGGAAGAGGCGAGCGAAACGTTCGGGCGTTTTGTGATTCAGCCGCTCGAGCGGGGTTATGGCGTTACCATCGGCAATGCCCTGCGGCGCGTGCTGCTTTCTTCACTGCCCGGCGTGGCCATCACTGCGGTGAAGATTGACGGGGTGCAGCACGAGTTTTCAACCATCCCGGGCGTCACCGAAGACGTTTCCGAAATTATCCTGAACCTAAAAGGCGTCCGCTTCAAAGCCAAAGAAAGCATCGACGCCAACATTCGGCTTTCGCTTAAAGGTCCGGGCACGTGGACAGCTCGCGACATCGGCGAGGCCACCAGCCATTACGAGGTGCTCAACCCGGATCATTACATTGCCACACTGGCCGAAAATGCGCAGCTTAACGTTGAACTGCGCATGGGCCGCGGCCGCGGCTACGTTCCAGCTGAGGAGAACAAGCTGCCGGATGATCCGATTGGCGTTATCGCCATCGACGCAATCTTTACGCCAATCAAGAACGTGCGCTATACGATCAAACCCACCCGCGTGGGACAGAAGATCGAATACGAACGCTTGGAGCTTGAAATCACTACCGACGGCTCGATCGCTCCGGAAGATGCTCTGGTGCAGGCGGCCACCATCTTGCGGGACCATATCAATCTCTTCATTAAAATGGAGAGCGAGCCGCAGCCTGAAGTCGCTAAAAAAGAAGTCGACGCCGAAGTGCAGCGCATCCGGGAGCTGCTTTCGCAGCCGGTCGATGAGCTTGACCTCTCGGTTCGGGCACACAACTGCCTGAAGGCAGCCAACATTCGTACGATCGGCGACCTGGTGCGGCGGCAAGAATCGGAAATGCTCAAATTCCGGAACTTCGGCCGCAAATCGCTCCAAGAGCTCATCCAGGTCCTCGAAGAACGCGGCCTGCATTTTGGCATGGACGTGGACAAGTATCTTGAAGAAGCGAAGAGCTAAGCCGGCACTGACCGGAATAAGCGCGTAAGGCCATGAGACATCATAAAAAAGGATTTAAACTGGGGCGTACCTACGGACACCGGCGGGCTACGCTGGCGGCGCTTTCCTGCGCCTTAATTCGTCATAAGCGTATCCGTACTACGCTGGCTAAGGCAAAGGCCTTGCGCCAGTTTGTAGAGCCGCTCATCACACGGGCTAAGGAAGATACCACCCATAACCGCCGCGAAGTTTTCCGCTATTTGCAAGACAAGGAAGCCGTTAAAGAACTTTTTGGCGAGATTGCCGAGAAAGTTGGCAATCGTCCAGGCGGCTATACCCGGGTGGTACGCGTTGGATACCGTCCAGGCGACGGTGCCGAAATGGCCATTATCGAACTGGTCGATTACAACGACGTCAAGCCTGCCGACACGCACAAAACGCGCAAGCGCACGCGTCGCGGGCGCGGTCGCAGCCAGCGGGCCGCACAAGCCGAAACCAAGGCCGCTACCACAGTCCCCCCAGCAGCTGCCGAATCGTCAGCCCAACCTCCTGCGGCAGAGGCGCCCGAGGAAGGCGCACCTGACCAAAAAAAATGAAGCTTAAACAATTGTAGCAGCACCTCCGTAGCTCTAAAGCGCCATCCCCTACAGATGGCGCTTTTTTTGTTACGGAACTGGTAGCCAGCCCCGTACTTTAACTTATGGTAAAACGATCTGGGGATGGGAATCCAAGCCTACAATGCCCATGATTCAAACCTCTGCTGTTCTAAAGGAAGCGGACCTGAATATCCCCGCGGAATATCAGGAACGCCTGGAAGCCTTATTGCAAACTTGCCGAACCCATCTTCCCCGTGTTGATGAAGACCTCATTCGCCGGGCTTTTCGGGTAAGCTTTTGGGCTCACCGTGATCACCGGCGTGTTACGGGCGAACCTTATATTCTCCATCCCCTTTCCGTAGCACAAATCGTTGCAGAAGACATCAGCTTTGATGACATCAGCGTTGCGGCAGCTTTGCTGCACGATGTGGTAGAAGATTCCGACATCTCGCTCGAGTTCATTCGCGAGGAGTTCGGCGAAACGATGGGTACCATTATCGACGGACTGACCAAAATCCAGGGTGTTTTCGCCTCACGCGAGCTCGGTCAGGCCGAGAACGTTCGCAAATTGATGCTTTCTATGGCTGAAGACATCCGCGTGATTTTGGTCAAGTTCGCCGACCGGCTCCACAACATGCGCACCATTGAGGCGCTTCCACCACCCAAACGCTTAAAAATTGCCACTGAGACGCTGGAGCTGTTTGCGCCGCTGGCCCATCGCTTTGGCCTCTTTAAGATCAAAAGTGAGCTCGAAGACCTTGCGCTTAAGGTGCTTCAGCCTGAAGAGTATTATGCCATCGTACAGGGCCTAAACGAATCGAAGCGCGAACGGGAAGCCTACATCCAGCGCTTCATTGAGCCCCTAAGACAGCGCTTGCAAGAAGCTGGACTAGAGTTCGACATCTATGGTCGGCCTAAAAATATCTACTCGATCTATCGCAAAATGAAGCGGCAAAATAAGCCGCTCGAAGAGATCTACGATTTGTTTGCCATTCGCATTGTGCTCAAAAGCACAGGCCGTAAGGGTAAAGAAGACTGCTGGCGAGCCTACTCAATCGTAACGGATCTCTATAAACCGCTGCCGGAGCGGTTTCGAGACTTTATCTCGGTCCCGAAATCGAATGGCTACCAGAGTCTGCACACCACCGTGCTGGGCCCAGAAGGCCGTAGGGTAGAGGTGCAAATTCGCACGCAGGAAATGCACGAAGTGGCCGAACGCGGGGTGGCCGCCCACTGGCGTTATAAAGAAGGGATTGAGGAAGTGGATCCCAAGATGGATCAGTGGTTGCGCTGGGTGCAGGAGATTCTGGAGAATCCCAAGCCCGATCAGGCTACGGAGTTTGTTAAAGAGTTTCGGTTAAACCTTTATGATGAAGAGATCTATGTTTTTACGCCTAAAGGCGATGTGCTAAGCCTGCCGCAGGGAGCCACGCCAGTCGATTTTGCCTTTCGGGTGCATACCGAAGTGGGGCTGCACTGCATTGGGGCTAAGGTCAATGGTAAGCTGGTGCCGCTGTCTTACAAGCTCAAAAGCGGGGACCAGGTGGAGATCATTACCTCCAAAAAGCAGACGCCCAATCCTGATTGGATGAAGTTTGTCGTTACCCAAAAGGCTCGCAGTCATATTCGGCACTGGATCAACGAGCAGCGCCGCAAAGCGATCGAACTGGGCAAAGAACTTTGGGAAAAGAAACTCAAACGGTTAGGCTTAGAGATCGACGAACGGCAGCTTCAGCGGGCGGCCCATCGGCTCAAGTTCCCGTCGGTACAGCAATTGTTTTATGAGATTGGCACCGGCCTGTTTGAGGTAGACGAGCTGATCAAGGCGTTGCGTTCTGGAGAGGCTACCCCTGAGGAGCCTACGTCGCAGGATCCTACGTTGCGGCTGCAATATGAGAGTTTCCTGGACACGGCCAAAGAGGCTGGGCAGCCTGCGCTGAAAATTGATGGAGAGCTGCATACCGACATAGTTACGTCTTATGCTTCTTGTTGCAATCCGATTCCGGGCGACGAAGTCTTTGGTTACGTCAGTCGTAGCGGAGCGATTAAGATTCATCGTGTAAACTGCAAGAATGCCCCTTATCTGCTTTTGAATCATCCGGATCGGATTGTGCCGGTAGAGTGGAGCCGGCAGAAGGATGTGCAATTTTTGGCGGCACTTCGGGTAATGGGGGAAGATCGGGTGGGTATTGTCAGCGACATAACCACCGTGATTTCTAAGAGTCTGAAAACGAACATTCGCTCTATCACCGTTGATTCCGAAGATGGGGTCTTTGAGGGGACGATTGTGCTTTACGTCAGCGATTTGGAGCATTTGCGTCGGCTCATTGAACGGATTAAGCGCATCGAGGGCATCTATGGGGTTTACCGATTCGAAGAATAGAGTAAGTCCTTAAAAATTCGATGATGCCCTACCGTTTTCTTTTGCAAAAGCCCTCGTGATTTAATAAAATGCTCCAAACTAATCAGGGTTACCTGCCAAATGTAGGCTTGTGGGCAGGTGTGTTTGGGAAGAGATCTGTTCACTTTAAGGAGTTGCTGGCCATGATACAACGCATGCCGACACTGACCAAAAAGGACGTCGCGCGTCGGGTTGCTCAGTTGATGGGGGAGCCCATCTACAAGTGCGAGCCGTGGGTGAATACCGTAATTGAAGCCCTGGCGCAGCTATTGGAGGAAGCGGATCCAGAAGTGCGCATTGAACTGCGGGATTTTGGGGTGTTTGAAGTCAAAAAGACGCGGGCAAAGCCGAAAGCCCGTAACCCGAAAACAAACGAAACCGTTTTTATTCCGAGCCGGCGCAAGACCCATTTCAAGCCGAGCAAGCGTCTTAAGCAGGTGCTTCAGCGCCCCTTGGTGGAGTTGAACTATGAGATTCCGGAAGGCAGTGCTGATAAGTATCTCGAGGAAAGCCCGGTGGCTGAAAAAAACGGCGCGCGTCGCTAAGGGATACGTTTAAGCTGGTCAACTGGCGCGCGGACGGGCCGTGGGTCCGTCCGCGCTTTGTTTCTTTTAGCTTCCATGCTGCAACCAACACCTCCGCGGATTGTAGCGATTGACTACGGTCGTAAGCGGGTTGGACTGGCCGTATCGGATCCGCTGCGCGTGCTGGCGCAGCCTTACGGCACCTTTCCTCCGGAAGAGGCCTTGCGGGTACTGAAAGCGTTGCATGACCGCGAAGGCATTGCTACCCTGGTGGTCGGCTGGCCCCTGACGGCGCAAGGCACTGCAGGCGAAGCAACAGCCGAAGTGGCGCGTTTTATTCGTCGCCTTGAACGCTTGCTGCCGGGTGTACCTATTGTGCGCTGGGATGAACGCTACACTTCCGTCCTGGCGCGGGTGCACCTGCGCGAAGTCGGAGGAACACGCAAAAAACGCCGTGATCGCAGCCGCGTCGACCAGATGGCCGCAGCTTTGCTGTTGCAGGAGTATCTGGTCCGACAGGAACCCAATGCTCCCTTAGCCGAATAACCTCCAGGCGTTAACCTAAAAGCATCGTTATGGTGTTGCCCATTCATATTTACGGCGATCCCATCCTTCGAGAACGGACGTACCCAGTTGAGGCCGACTCGCCGGAGCTGCAGCAATTACTCGACAACATGGTGGAAACCATGCATGCCGCTTCCGGCATTGGTCTGGCTGCACCGCAGGTAGGCCGTCGTGAGCGCGTTTTTGTGGTTGACCTCACCCCAATGCAAGAGGAGCTCGAAGCCGAAGGCGAGCTGTTTCCACCCATGCCAATGTTTTTCATCAATCCAGAGATCCTAGAGACCACCCCTACGCGTTGCAGCATGGAAGAAGGGTGCCTTTCCATTCCAGAAATTCGGGATGTGGTCGAGCGCCCTGAAGGGGTTGTGCTTCGATACCTGGATCGCCAATTTCGGCCGCAGGTGCTCAAGGCCCATGGCATGCTGGCCCGCGTGATCCAGCACGAGTACGATCATCTGGAGGGGATTTTGTTTATTGACCGTATCAGTGCTTTTCGTCGCCAACTTTTAAAGCGCCGCCTGCGTGAGATCGCTCGGGGCCAGGTTGCTGCCGACTATCCCTTGGCTTTGAGCCGAGCCTGAGTTCTTAGCTTGAACCCAAGCAGCTCTAGTGCTATCTTTGGAAAAAACCGTTATACGGATTCTTATGCGGTCAGCTGTGCGGAAACGGGCTTGGAGCTTGCTGCTTGCCTTTGGAGTGAGCACAATCGGGCTCCCCTTGGTGCACCAGCTGCAACATGTGCGCTGGGGTGTGGGAGATAAGCCCGTATCCGTCATCTGGCAACAGCAGACCGAACGGTACCGGCTGCCTGATCCATGCAGCTTGTATGCCAGCCTGCATTCGCTGGTGCCGGTCTGCTGCACGATGAGCATAGCGTTTCTCCCTCAGGCTGATCTCCCAACGCTTTCTCTCTTATCCCCTACCCTTCCGGTCCTTAGTCAGCAGCCTATTCGTGCGCCTCCAAGCTGGGGCTAACCGCAAGCGGCAAGCTCTGCGGTATTGCAGCCTATGGTTAGACCCCTTTTAACCAGTTATGGAGGAAAGCGCGATGCAGTACATTAGTCGTTTACTGCTGCTATTAGGTTTGTTTTTGCTAGTAAACCTTCCTGCTTATAGCCAAACTTTGGAAGGACGCGTAACCGACGCCGCTACCGGAGAGCCGTTGGCAGGCGCTACCGTACTGGTCACGGCACTTCAGGTGGGTACAACCACGAACGCCGAAGGCTACTACCGGCTTTCGCTGCCGCGTCCTGGGCGCTATCGGGTCCTTTTTAGCTTTGTAGGGTACCGTTCACAGGTGCAGGAAGTGGTGTTAGGTGCCGAAGGCCAGGTGCTCAATGTGACGCTGGCAGCTACCACGCTGGAGGCGCCTGAGGTGACCATCACAGCAAAAGCCCAGGCTACGGATATTCTAGCCACTCCCCAGCCTGTTACCGTTCTTGGAGGCGATCTGCTGCGTCTGCAGCGTGGGGTAACGGTGATGGATGCGCTGGCACAAACACCAGGTGTACACCTGCTGCACACAGGTACAGGCGTGGCAAAGCCCGTAGTTCGGGGACTGACCTCCCAACGTGTTCTGGTGTTACAGGACGGCGTGCGCCAAGAAGGCCAGCAATGGGGCGAAGAGCACGGCGTGGAGATTGATGCTGCAGCCGCCGAGCGCCTAGAAGTGGTCAAAGGCCCGGCAAGCCTGCTTTACGGCTCGGATGCCTTGGGGGGAGTGGTGCAGATCACCACAACCAATCCTTTTGACTACAAGCGACCGTTGCATAGTACGGTTACGCTCGAAGGGGCTAGTAACACACGCATGGGCAGCGCCCACCTCGAATTGGGAGGCCGTCAGACAGCCTGGGCCTACGCTGGTCGCCTAACACTTCGGCAAGGAGGCGCCTACAACACGCCACGCGGCCTGGTACCCAATACGGCCTTGGAAACTGCAGATGGGACGCTGCAGCTAGGCTATAGGCAGCAGACGCAGCAATGGCTGCTTAGCTTTGGCCGTTACCAGGCAAAACTGGGCTTTTTTGAACCCGAAGAAGAAGCGCATGACCATCCCCACGAGGAAGATCGCTATCACATTGGCGAGCCCTACCAGCGTGTTGTGCACGACCGTCTGCAACTGCGTGGACGATGGCAGTGGGGAGCCGAGCGGGTGGAGCTGAACCTGGCGGGTCAGCAAAACGATCGAAAAGAGTTTGGGCATCACCATGGGGAAGAAGGGCCGGAGGGGCATGAAGGAGAGCCTGCATTGCATTTGCGGCTGCGTACGTTGACCGGTGATGTACGTTTGTACCATCGTCCTCTGGGGCCCTTCTTTGGTACGGTGGGCGTAAGCGGCTTTTTCCAGCGCAACGAGACGCTGGCCGAAGAAGTGCTTATCCCCGGTGCCCGTTCCTGGAACGGCGCCCTTTATGTGTTTGAAGAAGTGTATCTGCCGCAGCTAACGCTCAGTGGTGGCCTGCGATGGGACGTGCGGCGACTCTCGGTTGAGGAGAATGAAGAGCTGGAAGTGGTTGCCCAAACGCGTACCTACCGTGCCCTTACCGGAGCACTTGGGTTGGCGTGGCAGCCGCGTTCCGACCTGTCGCTGGCGGTAAACCTGGGTCGTGCCTGGCGGGCACCTACGCTGAACGAGCTTTTTTCGCGAGGCGTTCACGAAGGAACCAGCCGCTTTGAAGTCGGGCGCTCGACGCTGCAGCCTGAGCAAAGCCTGAGCCTCGATGGTACATTGCGGTGGCTCCGTGAGGAGGTATACCTGGAAATGAGCGCCTTTGTCAATCACGTCGACCACTTCATCTTTCCGCGACCCACCGGGCAACGAGATCCAGGGTCGGGACTGTGGATTTACCAGTTTGATCAGGCTGAGGCCCGGCTCTGGGGAGGTGAGCTGCTGCTTAACGTCGGGCTAAGGCCTTGGCTACACGTACACCTGAGTGGCGATTTGGTACGGGCGCGCAACTTAGAAACCGGCGATCCGCTGCCGCTTACGCCACCTCCTCGGTTGATGACCGCGCTTGAACTGCATGGAGAAGCATGGGGGCCTGCCCGTGAGATCATGCTCCGTCTTGGTCCTACTTGGGTAGCGGCGCAGCGGCGGGTGGCTCCAGAAGAGATGCCTACCGATCGCTATGTGCTCTGGAATGCAGCCGTTTCGGCTCAGTGGCAATGGGGCACTTGGCAGCTCACCACAGACCTTGGTGTGGATAACCTGTTTGACCGTGCCTACGCCAGCCACCTGAGCCGCCTGCGGCCTTATGGCGTTTTGGATCCAGGGCGCAACGTGCGGCTGCGCTTGCAGGTGCAATTGCCTTAAGCTAAGGGGCTGCCCTGTGGGCAGCCCCTTAAACTTATCGTGGCCAGCGAATCACAATGGTATCTACACGGCGCTGCTCCTGGCATCCAGGACGGTCTGCCGGACTAGGACAGGGAGGAGGAAGCTCGCCTAAACCGCGGAAAATCAACCGTTCTGGCGCTATGCCTTGTTCTTGATAGTAGGCGTAAACCGCCAAAGCCCGTCGCAGCGAAAGCAATGCGTTGAAGGCTTCTCCGCCTACATAATCGGCATAGCCGACCAGTTGTACTACCAGATCCGGACAGCTTTGCAGCACGCGCACGTTTTGGTCCAATGCCGCCCGGGCGGTTTCGCTGAGTGTGCTCTCGCCAAAGGCAAAACGCACAGGCTCTAAGTTGGTGATTAAGTCGCACGCGTTGGGCTCAACCACGATGCGTACGCTGGCCGAATCCCGTCCCCAGTCGTTACTTGCTGTGAGGGCGACGGTATACGTCCCCGCTTGGGTAAAGCGATGGCTTGTGCGCGCCTGGATGGTCATAAGCCCTACAGCCTGGCCTTCGTCAAAGCGATACTGGTTTTCGGCGGTAAATTGTCCTGTGCCATCCCCAAAGTCCCAAGCATAGCGTAGATGGGGACTTCCCTCTAAGATTGCTTCAACCGCTACCACACTGCCACGGGTTACCGTGTCGGCCTCTGCCTGTAGCGACAGGATGCGAACCGCCTGCGGCGCCTCTCCGACGGTTACCAGGTGGGTTGCTGTCCGAACAACGCCAGCTGCATTGCGGGCTTGCACCTGGATCTCGTAGCGGCCAGGCAGGCGATAGCGGTGCTCAACTACCGGTCCGGTATACTGGCTGCCATCACCCATAAACCAAACAAACGATACCGGGCGCGAGGCCGCATCGTCGACCCGCGCGGTAAACGTACCGTACTGGCGCCGCTCTAGCTGATCAGGCCCTTCGACAATGAGCGTCCGGATCGGAATTGGCAGCGGCTTAAGCGTTATGCGAAACCCGATACCGACAAATCCCAGGCCGTCAAACGCCGCGCGTCCACTTCGGAGATTATCGGCTGCCCGATCCGGAAAAACACCGTTGGCACTGGCTTCTACAAAAAAGGCCATGTTTCGGCTAAGCACGTAGTCAGCGCCTAGCGCAGCATTAAGACCAAAGCCCGTCTTGTAGCCGCCCAGCGTGATATGGGGACCTACATTGAAATAGTGGCTCAGCCGTCGATAGGGAAACACCCGCCACTGCAACTGCGCCTGAATGAGATGAAACTGATGATAATCTCGGCTGACTTTGGGGTAGTTGCCTCCTTCATAGCCGAGCCCAATGCTTAGACCGGAAAGAAACTGATAGCCAATCGTTCCTTTGAGCGCATAGGGTTCAACGGCGTATGTTGAATGATCAGTCTCACTTAGAGAAGGACCGGCACCAAAGCGCACATACGGTCCCGGTGCAATCCAGATGCGTTGAGCAACGGCAGGTACAAAAGCGCCCGTAAGCAGAACGCATATTATCCCAAGGCCTAAGCCCCTTAAAGCCCCTTGTGCGTTTTTCATACACTCCCTGGCTGCTGTTGGCCATTGAAAGCTGAAGGCTATCGCACATCCCATAAAAGGGAGTATACAAAAGCTATTGCGCGAAAAACAGATAGAAGACACGCTTTCGTGAATCCGATCGTTAAGTTCTGGCGTTTGTTTCCATGGTGTTTTGACGTAATACTGTGGTTATGACCTTAGTACGCCTCAAGAAAAGAAGGGCATCGGGGTGGGATCGATTAGGGATATGGCTCTCTGGCATTTGTCTGGTGCATTGTCTTTTGCTTCCAGTAGCTTTGTTTTTGCTGCCTTTGGGTGCTTTGCTGATTTCCTGGCATGAAGACATCCATTTCGTGTTTGCCGGTTTGCTTGTGCCTACGACGCTTTTGGCCTTTTACCAGGGCTATCGGTGTCATCATCAGAAACGTGTGCTAGGATGGTTTGGAGCAGGGCTGGGTTTGGTGCTGGTGGCAAGCTTCCCTGGCCACGAGATGCTGGGGGTGATAGGGGGTACGGTAGTGACGATGATCGGTAGTGTACTGCTCATCTGGGGGCATTGGCAAAATTGGCGGCTTCGGGCACGTTGTGAAGTGGTGCCATCATTTCGAAAACCATAAGAAAAGCCCCGTCTCTTAACTGGACGGGGCTTTTTGCATCAGGCCTGCTTTAGAGTCTCTAGCGCTACCGTTTCGATTTCAGATGGAGCCGTTCCATTACCGCCTTCGATGGTCACTGCCTTGCGGCCTATGAAGCGCTTTAGGTGCGTAGCCAGCGAATCAAACGATGAATACAGCACAGGCATGATCACCAGCGTCAAGAACGTTCCAAACGTCAGGCCGCTGATGATGGCGGTGCCCATCGGTCCCCAGAACTGGGTATTTTCAGAGCCAATCTGAAAAGCGGGATCCCAATCAACCAATAAGCCCACAAAGTCTACGTTGATTCCAAACGTAAGGGGCACCAGCCCAATTACGGTAGTGAGCGCGGTCAGGATAACCGGACGCAAACGGGTAGCGCCTGCTTCGATGATGGCGTCGCGCTTGCTATAGCCGCGCGCCCGCAGCTGCGTCGTGTAGTCAATCAACACAATGTTGTTGTTAACCACAATGCCAGCCAGCGAGATGAGGCCGATAAACGTCATTAGGCCAAAAGCTGTGCGCGTAAGCAGCAAGCCCAATAAGACGCCGATCAGGCTAAGTCCTACCGCGATCATGATCAAAAACGGACCGCTGACGCGGTTAAATTGCGCGATCATGATCAGGAAAATCAGCGCTGAGCCGATCAGCAAGGCTGTGGTTAGAAAGCTAAAAGATTCCTGTTGTTCTTGGTTTTCACCGGTATAGGCTAAACGATAGCCTGGAGGAAGCGATTGTTCGTAGTCGGCCAGGTACTGGCGAACCTGTTGCAGTACGGCCTGGGCATTGTAGCCAGGTGCAACATTGCCTGTAACGGTAGCCACGCGCTGCAAGTCCAGCCGCGTAATTGCACCCAGTCCGCCAGCCAGTTCAAAGGTAGCCACTGCGGTAAGCGGAATTTGCTGGCCTTCGTGCAGGATGGTCAAGCTGCGCAGGCTTTCCAGTGAGCGCCGATCGGCTTCTTTAAGGCGTACGGTGATGTCGTATTCGTCTTTGCCTGTTCGATATTTGCTGGCTTCAATGCCGTTAATAGCGGCGCGCACGGTAGAGGCAATTTGCTGGGTATTCAGGCCAAAGCGGCCTGCCCGCTCGCGGTCGATCCGCACGCGCAGCTCAGGTCGTCCGGTGTTGAGGTTGTCGGCCAGGTCGACCAGTCCAGGGATCTGGCCAGTTTCGGCTGCCTCGATTAGGCGCTGCTTAACCTCACGCGTAATGCGTTCAATTTCCTGAAAGTCAGGCCCAGAGATCTCGATGTTGACCGGTGGACCCGTAGGAGGGCCGGGGTTGTCCTGATCAAATTCCAGCGTTACCCCAGGAAGTCCTTGGAGCTGCTGGCGTAGCCGATCCATGGTTTCCCGGCTCGAAACTGCCCGCTTTTCATAGTCCACCAAGTCAAGTGTGATGGTGGCAACTTCGGGCCGTGTAGATCCGCCGCCGAACAGGCGGTCACCGCCAACGCCTACATTCACCTGAATATGCTCGATATTGGCACGGTCTTTAGGATTTTCGGCCAGGAGTTGTTCGATGCGGTCCAGGGCTTCGCGCGCAATTCGGTCCGTTGTTTCTACATTGGTCCCCAGCGGGGCTGTCAACCGCACCTGGATCTGGTTAGGGTCAGTTCGGGGAAAGAATTCAACACCAGTAGGCGCTACGGCAAACATAGCTAAGATGGCCAGCAGGGCTCCCAGCACGCCGTTAAGCAGGCGTGCGCGGTTGTCGGTCAGGATCAGATAGCGACGGCCGCGCCGATTAAAAAGCACGCCCAGTAGGCCTGAAGCTATCACAACGGCGGGAAGTAGCAGAAGCTCGACAATGGTGGTGAGGGCTACCTCACGTGGACTGAGGTACATGAGGCCGGTGATGACCAGCACTACAGCCCCAAACGCCAGTCCTCCGCGTACAGTAGCCCATCCTCCCAGGAAAAGGGTCTCTAGCGTATGGAGCACCACGCCGAGCAGGCCTACTGCGGTTAGCACTGCACCCGGGATTAGGAGCACCAAGGCCGCAGGACCACTGAGCAAGGCTGAGACCCCGCCGCCCAAGGCCAGCAGCGTAGCGCCTAATGTTAGGCTGCCTAGCGTAAAGGTGTTGCGCAGTAAGGCCCGAGGCACCGAATAGTCGCGCTCGAGCATCCAGTTCAAAAATGCACGGTAGTGCTGGATTAGCCGGGGAAGTCCGTTTTGGATGAAGCGGTCTCCCAGCGGCTTAAAGATAAAGCGGTGCAGGACATAGAGGGTCGGGATGGCTATGGCCAGCACCACCAGCGTCTTCCAGTTGGCTAATGCCAGCACCAAGCCGAGCACCAGCACCACACCGGCTACCAGCACCCGTACGCGGCGTGGTATCGGCGTAGAGGCCTCGCCCTTCAGACGCATAAAGTAGGCCGTCAGTACCGGATTGATCACCAGGGCGACAAAAAGCGAGGCGGTCAACGTGATGATGAGCGTGAGCGGCAAAAAGCTCATGAACTCACCAATGATGCCAGGCCAAAAGAGCATGGGGACAAAGGCCGCAACCGTTGTTGCCGTCGAAGCCACCACCGGCATGCCCACCTCAGCCGTGGCCAGTCGGGCTGCTTCAAAGCGGCCGTAGCCCTGCTCTCGAAAGCGATAAATGTTCTCGACAATGACGATAGCATTGTCGACCAACATCCCCAGGGCAATGATCAGCGAAAACAGGATCACGAAGTTAAGGGTGTAGCCCAGGGCTTGAAATACCAAAAACGAGATGAACATCGAAAGCGGAATTGCAACGCCCACCAGCGTAGCCGTGCGCACGCCCAGGAAAAACAGCAGTACGGCTACCACAAAGATGAGCCCGCTAATGATGTTGTTTTCTAGATCGCGTACCAGGGTGCGCACGTTTTCGCTCAAATCTCCGGTAATGACAACTTCAGTACCGGCGGGAAAAGGAAAACGGTCGAGCACGTTTTGAATGACTTCGCGCGTCTTGAGAATGTTGGCGCCTGAGCGTTTGCGGATGCTCAGGCTCACAACCTGGAGCGGCTCGCCGTTTTCTTTTTGCACCGGGATCAACTGGCCATTTTCTTCCCTTTGCAGCACGCGCAAATAGGCGTAACTATCCCGTTCTTTGTACCCAAAAACGACCTCGGCTACGTCGCGCACGTAGATAGGCTGGCCGCCTACCGTTTTGATCACAAGGTTGTTAATCTCCTCAGGTGCTTTGAATTCGCCGTCTACCCGCACCAGGTAGTTGAGCCGATCTACATCAATCGACCCGCCAGGGAGGTTGACATTTTCCCGTCGGATAGCGTCGACCACATCGTTGAAAGTCAGGTTGTAGGCTTGCAGGGCGGCACGGTCGACGTTGACCTGCACCTCCCGCTCCAGCCCTCCAACAACGCTGGCTTCCAGCACGTCGGGCAGGGCTTCCAGCGCGTCCGACAGGTCTTCGGCCACTTCCTTAAGACGCGAAAGGGCATAAGGAGCTGCCAGGTTGATGGTCATAATTGGCAGCTCCGAAAGGTCGATTTCGCTGACGATGGGCTCTTCAATATCACTGGGCAGTTTGGCTTTGGCCAGATCGACCTTGTCCCGTACTTTCTGAAAAGCCTCATCCAGCGTGATCTGGTCGGGCATGAACTCGACCACAATGGTCGAAACGCCCTCGGTTGAGGTCGAACGGATTTCATCGATGCCCGAAATGCCCTGCAGCTCTTCTTCAATCGGTTTGGTTACCAGGGCTTCGATATCTTCTGGGCTGGCACCGGGATAAAGCGTTGTAATGACGATATTGGGAATCTCAATCGAAGGAAACGACTCTTTGGGGATTGTCAGGTAGCTGATTAAGCCCCCGATAGCCACCAGCACCGTGAGGACAAGCACGGTGGTGCGCTGGCGTATGGCAAAGTTTGTGATTCTCATGGTAAGACCCTGAGGTTGACTTACGATGTTTGGCTTAAGTTGGCGAGGCTATCGCCGATGGCTCCAGCGGCCTCACCAGCTGAGCGATAGGTTTGCAGGATTTCAAGCAGATCCCCGTCGGCCAGGTTGTTTTGTCCCAGTACGACGACGCTTTCACCGGCCTGTAGGCCTTCGTTCACAACGACCAGGCCATCGGCCGAGGGGCCAAGCCTCACCAGACGGAAGCGGGCCATTGGCCCTTCTCCGGTGCTGTCAACCACAAACACGCCGGTCCCTGTCTCACTGCGCACAATGGCCGCAAGGGGAACGACAACCACGCTATCGAGCGTTTGCCGGGCCAGGCGTACGCGGACAACCATTTCGGGCTTGATCTGGCTGTCGGGATTGTCGAGCGTCACTTCGATGGGGAAGGTGCGGTTGGCCGGATCAATGGCATTCCCGACGAACGTGATGCGGGCGTTTCGGGGAGCCAGACCATAAGCTTGGAAGGTTAACTGTACGGGTGTACCCGGGCGGACGTCACGCGCGTAGCGTTCGGGCACTCCGGCCCGCACCTTAATTTGGCGCAGGCTAACTAGGCGAATCACGGGTTGTCCTAAGGCGATCTGCTCTCCGGGATTGACAAAGCGGGCTTCTACAGTGCCCGAAAACGGAGCGCGGATTACGGTGTGGGCCAGTTGCTTGCGAGCTTGTTCGACAGCAGCTTCGGCAAGCCGTAGCTGAGCTTCGGCCTGGTTGCGCTGCGCACGGACGTTTTCGAATTCAAGTGCACTGATGATCGAGTCCCGAAAGAGCGGTTCTTGACGCTTAAAATTGTCAAGTGCCAGCTCATAGGCAGCCCGTGCGCTGGCCAGTTGCGCCTCGGCTTGCCGAAGGGCAGCTTGCGCCAGCGTCTGATCCAGCCGAGCCACCACGGTCCCTGCCTCGACACGCTGGCCTAAGGGTGCAAGGTATTCCACGGTGCCGGAGGCCTGGGCGGATAGCGTGGCGTCCTGCTCGGCTATCACCGTGCCGGTTAGGTCGATCCACTCCACAAAGCGGGAGGGCTCCACCCGAAGCACTTCTACCCGCACGCGGCGCTTGGAGGCCGCCTGGGCCGTGTTGTCCGTTGGCGCCGAAGCTTCTGGAGCCGTGCAGCCGTAAAGTAGGCTTATGGTTATGAGCAAAGCTGCGTACCAGGTCCGCGAAAGAGGTATGCGTACAGGCATGGCATTTTCTTGGTTACAAGGTGAAGAAAACTACCGGGGTGGATGGTGAAGCGTGAGCTTGAAGCGATCCTCCTGGCCAGGAGGGAGGATTAGGCCTACAGCAGCCTCATAGGCACTTTGGGCCGTGAGGTAATCATAAAGGGCTTGCAGGTAGTTGAGCCGGCTCAAGTCGAGCTGCTCAGAAGCCTGCCGCTCTTCGAGCGGACTGGCCACGCCTTCGCGCAGCCGGATTCGGGCATGCTCGTAGTTGAGCTCAGCCCGTTCGATGTTGCGCTCTTGGCTAATAAGGCGCAGCCGGGCCGCCTCCAGATCGCGCAAGGCTTGAAATACCTCAAGCCGCACCTGTTCAAGCTGCTGCGTATAGGCTAACTCAGCCTGCTTAACGGCAAGCTGGCGTTGCTGAACGCGGGCTGAGGTCTGAAATCCGGAAAAGAGCGTCCACGTCAGACGCAGGCCTACGTTGACAGAAGGATTCCAGTAATCTCGCGAGAAAAAGTCGTTTGTGCGCTGAGAAAACGTAAACGGATCATCTGGATCCGAAAGAATCAGCGTGCGATAATCGGGCACGTTGCCGATGTAGTTCAAGCTGGCAAAAGCGCTTAGCCGAGGATAGCGACCGGCTTTAGCCATTTCCCGATCGATCTCGCGCAGCTTGATCTGCAGCCGGAGCTGTTCTAGGTCAGGACGACGTTCCAGGGCCGTAGCCACGGCGTCGTCTAAGGCAACCTGCTGGTAGCGGCTCAGGTCAGGCTTTTCAAGTTTGCCCCGAAGGATTACAGGTTGCTCGACCGGAATGCCCAAAAGCAACTTGAGTTGATCTCGGGCTTGAGCGGCCTGGTTCTGGGCCTGGATAAGTTGGGTTTCTAAGTTGGCCAGCTCGACCTCCGCGCTCAGGCGCTGAAACTGGGGCGCAACGCCTTGGGCCACGCGCTGGATCGTCTCCTGCAGCGTTACCCGCGTGCGCTCGACGCTTTGTGCTACTACCTGCACCTGTTCCTGAGCCAGCAGGGCACCGTAGAAGGCTCTGCGCACCTGGTCGATCAGCACCTGCTCTTGCCGCGTCACCCCCTGTGTCCGAATCGCTTTGAGCACTTCGGCCCCTTTAATGGCGGCAAAGGCGGTTTTGCTAAAGAGCGTTTGTTCGATGCTGATGCCGCTAACGAACTGGTTATCTACGGCGAAGGGATTTTCGCTGGTGCGCAGCCGGATGCCGGCTTCTTCAAGACCTTGACGCTGACGATCCACAAACGCACTAAACGAGATGGGCTCGGTAGTAGGATCGTCGTCCGTGCGGGCTCGCTCGTTATAAGCCAGCCAGTCTATAAAACCCAACGAGTTAAACAGGCTGCCTGCGCTTGACCCCGCAAACGGATTAGCGCTTTTGACATTGCGCGTGTAGCTGGCGCTCAGGTTAACCTGTGGAAAAACCTGTCCCCAAGCCTCGCGCACTTGGGCATGGGCATTTTCAACATCTAAGCGTGCACTTTGCAGTGCCCGATTCTGCACCAGGGCGATTTGTATCGCTTCTTCTAAAGTTAGGGTTATCGGTTGTGGAGGTGCTCCGGGCGTTAGGATCGGCTGTGCAGCAAGCGGAAGCGGGAGAAGGAGCAAAATCCCCCAGATCACACGGCTCATAACGAATTTTCCGATTTTGGCGGGTTAAGTAGACCTTCGAGCATCAATGTGCAGAGAAAGCGGGCAGCGGCTTCAGAATCGACCAGCGTCTGGCGCTGTGCCGGAAGGTGTCGGCAGGCTTTCAGCATCAGATGCATATGAATGCCGTGCAGGTTGCCCAAGATGGTATGGGCTACCGCCTCCGGCGGCAGTGGTCTTACTTCACCCTGGTCGATGGCCGCTTGAATGTGCCGGGCCAGCTGCTGTACGACGCGGTCGTATTGATCCTGGAAAAAAGCAGCCCGCTCGGGATCCGGGTTAAGCAACATGCGCTGCGATTCGCGCATGACCAAAAGCAGCACCTCGTGATGCTGCGCAAAGAAGGCAAAACTGGCCCGCACAAACGCCTCAAATCCCTCACGGAAAGACGCGGCCGGCGCAAAGGCCGCATCGATGAGCGTTTGAAACTGGGCAAATACTTCTTCAAAAACGGCAAAGAACAGCTCGTCTTTACCCCCGGGAAAGTAGTTGTAGAGCGTGCCCTTGCCGAATTCAGCCCGCTGGGCGATTTCGTCCAGCGTGGCGTTGGCGTACCCTTTTTCTGCAAAGACAGCGCGCGCAGCCTCTAACATGGCCTGCCGGCGCATCAGCCGCTCGCGCTCTTTGCGGGATAAGCTTAAGGAGTTCATGAACTTTTGGTCATAAAGTGACTGATCAGTCATTTTGCGACCAATACGTCATATCCCTGCCTTGGATGCATGGCTTGCGTCAAGAATGCGTGAAAAGCTTTCGGGATGGGTTTGGACTTGCAGTAGCTTAGTCCGCCTGGGTCTCCCAGCCGAACTTTAGCAGAGGCAGTACGATTTCGGCAAAGTGAACAACTTGCTGCGTAAAGGAGGGGTGCTGTACGGCGTCGTCGGGAACGTCCTGGCTAACCACGAAGGAATTCCAGCGCAAATAGAGGGCGATTGGCGAGGAGGCCGCCTCTTCGAAGCCGCGTGGTAGGCGTTTGAGGACAGTGTCGGTTTCTGGGGTGAGGCCTTGGGCTTCCAGATGGTACACAAGTGCCAAAAAGGCGTCGGCTTCTTGGAAGAGGCGTTGGCGCCAGCGTCGCAGGAAGGGGGCGTCGGGCTTCCAAAAGCCGGCTGCTAAAAACGAGGCGTCGGGTTCGATGTGGATGTACACCACCCCTTGCGCGTTACGGCTGCCGTTGCGCGAGAGCACAGCCCCGATGTGGGTTTTATAAGGGCGTTTGTCGGGGGAAAAGCGCGTGTCACGGTAGATGCGAAACAATCCTTGGTTGGGGTCGCCTCGCAGCGGCAAGCCTTTTCGGGTAAGCTCGCGGTCGGCTTCGGCAATTAGGCACTGCATCGGCCAGCGCAGCTCGTCTTCGTAGAGGTGCTTGCGGGGGCGGAACCAGGCGCGGTCGTTGTGTTGCTTGAGTTCCCGTAGGAAGGCGAGCGCTTGGGGCCGAAAGCCTGGAAAGGGGGGAAAGTCGTAGGCCGTGCTCATAGGGCCGATTCGAGGTAGCGCCAGGTCAGGTAAGCCATAAAGCCTGGGGCAATGCGCAGAGCCTCTTCGTCGATGGTAAAGCGAGGCGTATGCAGGCCGCTGGTGATGCCCTTTTCGGGATTGCCCGTTCCGATGCGATAGAAGCAGCCCGGACGTTCGCGCAGGAAATAGGCAAAGTCTTCACTTGCAAACCAGGGTTCGAGTTCTACGACACGGTCGGGACCCACGTACGCACGGGCCGCTTCACGCACCAAGGCGGTAGGCCCATCATGATTGTAGAGGGCAGGGTAGCCCACCACGATCTCGATATCGGCTTCGGCGCCATGGGCTTGGGCGGTGTGTTTTACGATGCGACGAATGAGCGCGTGTGCCCGGAAACGCCAGTCTTCGTCCATGGCGCGGAAAGTTCCTTCCAGGCGTACCGTACCGGGCAGCACGTTGGTGGCGCCTTCGGCAAGCACGCGGCCAATAGAGAGTACCGAGGGGACGTCAGGTGGCGCGTGGCGGCTGATGATGGCTTGAAGCGCCACGATGATGTGCGCGGCCACAAGCACGCCATCGGCCTGGAGCCGGTGAGGAGCAGCCGCGTGTCCACCTTCAGCCCGAACGGTAATGTAAAGCTCGTCGGCTGAGGCCATGTACATGCCACTGCGTACCCCAATCATGCCCACAGGCAAATCGGGGTGCACGTGTTGGGCAAAGACCACTTCTGGCGCTGGCACGCCGTTGGCCGCTTCGAGCACGCCTTCGCGGATCATCGCCTGGGCGCCACCGGGCAGTTTTTCTTCGCTAGGCTGAAAGACCAGGCGTACCTGGCCGCGCAGCTGGTCGCGCAAGCGCGCAAGGATCATGGCTGTGCCCAGCAGAGAGGCGGTATGGGCATCATGGCCGCAGGCGTGCATTTTGCCTGCATGGCGCGAGCGAAAGTCTAGGTCGTTTTCTTCATGGATCGGCAGTGCGTCCATGTCGGCCCGGAGCAAGACCGTCCGACCTGGCATCGCGCCGCGTAGGGTGGCTACGACCCCTGTTTGGGCTATCCCGGTTTGGATTTCCACTCCCAGGGGTCGAAGCGTTTCTACAACCAGTCGGGCTGTTTCATATTCCTCGAAGGCCAGTTCTGGATGGGCATGAATAGTGCGTCGCAGGCGCACCACTTCCGGGAAGATTTCGTTGCTGAGTGCTTGAATTTCCCGCAGCATGGCTGGTTCAGTTAAAACCGGTGCCTGTTACGGCTGGCCGCGTTTCCTGGTTGGCCACCTGCCAGGCTGTACCAAAAATGAGGCGAACGATGCGTGCCATGCGCTCGTAATCGATCTTGTGCGGTTCGTCCTCTACGCCGTGGTAGTCTTCGTGGGTGCCCGTAAAGAAAAAGATAAACGGAATACCGTGCTTCCCAAAGTTCCAATGGTCGGACCTTGCGTAAAAGCGGTTGGGGTCGTCCTTGCTGTTAAAGCGTTCATCCAGCACCAGTTGCGTACCAGTGAGCTCATTGACGCGCAGGTTGAGCTCATGCAGTTCTTGGGAGATCAGGTTTGAGCCAATGATGTACACGTAGTTGGAGTCGCCTTTCCGGGTGGGGTCATGGCGGCCGATCATGTCGATGTTTAGGTTGGTGACCGTTTGCTCAAGCGGAAAGACGGGTTCCTGGTCAGTATAATAGGCGGAGCCGAGCAAGCCTTTTTCTTCACCGGATACGTGTAGGAACAAGAGGGAGCGGCGGGGCGGGTAGCCATCGCGCGCAGCTTGCATAAAGGCTTCGGCGATTTCAAGGAGGGCAACGGTGCCTGTGCCGTCGTCGTCGGCGCCGTTATAGATGTTGTCGCCCTCGGCTAAAGGGTCGATGCCCACGTGGTCGTAGTGGGCCGAAAGCACTACGACTTCGTCTTTAAGGAGTGGGTCGGCGCCTTCAAGGTAGGCCAGGACGTTTTCGGTCTGAGCCTGGAAGGTTTCTTCGGCAATGGTGCCTTGCAACATAAGCTGGGGCAGGCTAAGCACTAGAGGGCGACGGGTCGCGTCGATTTGTTGCTGCAGTTCGGCAATGGTGTAGCCGCTGGGGGCAAGCAAGGCATCGGCCAGGCTGCTGCTGATGATCCAGATGGGCGGGAGGGCCATGCGGCTGCTGCTGGGTGAGAGCGAGAGGCGGCCTACGCGTTCGCGCAGCGCTTGAGCCAAGCGGGCAGACCGCTCGGCAATGGGTTGGGGGGTGCGGGGAGAACGGTCGCCCACGATGAGGAGGCCAGCCACGCCAGCTTCCATAGCGCGACGCAGCTTAAGGTAGGGCTGGGTCGTCCAGGCTGAAAGCTCGCCGTCCGGCGTGAGGCGGCTGGTGGAATCGCCGATCAGGGGTTCATCGGCTAATATCAGCAGCCAGCGTCCACGGAGCTCGATGCTGTCGGCCGCCAGGGCAGCATAGTCGTCATAGCCTAGCTCGGGCGCAGCAATGCCATAGCCGCCAAAAACCAAGCTCCCCGAGACGCTTGCTCGGCTACCCAGCCACAGGTAACCGTCGGATGCGGGGTGCTGTGGACCAAACCGCAGGGCAGCTACCGTGTCGCTTTGGAGCGTAGCCGTCAAAGTGGCCTCAACCAAGCGCTGTCCGTAAACCGTAAAGGGCTGAAAGTAAGCTTCTGGGGCGTAGGGGTGATCGGGGCGGAGGGTTCCAGCGGGCTTAAGTCCCAGTTTCCGATATTGACTGGCTAGGTAGTAAGCGGCCAGCCGCTGGCCTCGCGTAGCAGTCTCCCGGCCCTCGAAGTAGTCTGAGGCCACGATAAATAAGTGCGCCGCCAGGTCTTCTGGGGTAATGGTGGCTTGATAGCGCTGCACCAGCGCTGGACTTTCCAATACCGTTGGGGTGTGGACTGGGGTTGCCTGTTGGGCATGTGCTGTGCTGAGGCCCCAAAGGCCCAGCAATAGTCCCCAGCGTCTAAAAGCACGTGGACTGTTCATGATGGTTTTCCTTTTGTTTACCCAATAGCGCCCTAAAGTTAGGGAGCGCCGTTGTATTTGGGTATAGGTTAGCTAAGGCGTTGGCGTTTGTTCAAGTAGGCCAGGAGGGCTGCATCGTAGGGTTGAGCGGTGTCGAGTTCGACAAAGTCGATGTGGTGCTCCAGGCAACGGCGGCGGAAGTGCTCGGTAAATTGTTGCATAGCTTGCAGGTAGGCCTTGCGAAATTGGGCGGGGTGTAGCGTAAGCGTTTCGCCTGTTTCCATATCAACAAGCCGGAGCGGTCGGTCGGGTAACTCAAAGCGTCGCTCGGTGGCCGTTTCCAGGACATGAAATACCAATACTTCATGGCCGCGGTGGCGCAAGTGGCGCAGGGCCCGTAACAGTTCATCGTGAGCGGCTACGTTGTCAAATAGGTCTGTAATGAGCACCACCAGGCCGCGGCGTGGCAGGCGCTCGGCCACTTCGTGCAGTACCGGCGCAACGGCAGTATGGGTGGCAGTCGCGTTGCCTTCTGTGCGGACCAGCCGCTCCAGATGGGCTAAGAGGGTATGCAAGTAGCCCGGTTTGCTACGGGGTGGAAGCAGCGTATGCACACGCTCGTCGAAAGCGATCAGCCCGGTAGCATCACGCTGGCGTAGCATGAGAAAGTGCAGGGCAGCAGCCAGGTAAGCCGCATATTCCAACTTTGTCAAAGGGCTACGGTAGCGGTAGCGCATCGAAGGCGAAGTATCGAGCACCACATAGTGGCGCAGGTTGGTTTCCTCTTCGTACTGCTTGACATAAAAGCGGTCTGTTTTGCCGTAGACTTTCCAGTCGAGGCGGCGCAGCTCGTCGCCAGGGTTATAGGGACGGTGTTCCGCAAACTCCACCGAGAAGCCGTGGTAGGGACTGCGATGAAGTCCGGTAATGAAGCCTTCGACAATCAGGCGCGCCCGCAGCTCCATGTTTTTGAGGCGCGATAGAACGGCTGGATCCAAGTACTGGAGGGTAGTCGGGCGGGTCACTGGGAGCCTGTGGGTTAATGCGTACGTCTAGACCTGGCAGCTTGTAGCATCGCCAAGGCAGAGAGTTCCGCCGTGAAGATGCAGTTTGGGGGGCAAGCAGATTTAGAAGAACGGGTTGGCATGGAGGGTGGCGTAGGATGTCTGACTTTAAATGATTGAGTGGATTGCGGTGGTGCTTTTAGGGCTTGACCGTGTAGGCTTATCCCTGACCTGATTGTCAGCGGCATATCGGCGTGTCTGGACTTGAGAAAGTGCTATGAGAATCGGGCCAATGCCAGCAGCTATGGGCCGATGAGGGCTGGACTCCCTCAGCCCTTCAGGCAGCTCCCCCAGGAAGGGGGAGCGGGGTTTCTTACAGAGAAAAAAGTCGCGTAGCAAAACTTCCCAGAGACGCGGGAACCCGGTGGTCTCAAAAAAGAATATATCAGACAATCGTTTCCCCTGGGGTCTAATGAATCCGGAAGCGCTCAAGCAGGAGATTCAGGCACGTCTGAAGCCCCTGGACTCGGCGTGCGTGATTCTTTTCGGAAGCCGGGCGCATGGGCAACCCACCGAAGAGAGCGACCTGGACCTGTATGGGGTTACGAAAGACGAGTTTATTCCCGCCTCTTACAAAGAAAAGCGCGAGATTGTACGAAAATGCTCCTGAGCCCTCTCAGATATACGAAAGCAGCTATTGGTGGAGCTGCTGGTCCATACGCGGCCGATGAGTGCGCAGTTTTTCCGTGAGAGCGGCGCTTTAGCCCGGCAAATTCAGGAAAAGGGACAGGTATGAGTTGGATGATTCTTGTATCGCCCCTGCCTTTTTCCGCTACCTTCTGGCGGGGTGATCGTGGCGAAAAAAGCATAAGCGGAGATCGTTAAACTGGAAAGTAAAAAAGTGTGCCATGTCCATCAGCGCAACCCTGGTTCGCAAGCTGACCGAGATAGACCCTCCTTTGCGGGAGGCCATGCTTCTGCTGGTGGAGGAGATGGAGCGTCAGCAGGAGCAGATGGCGCAGCAGGTGACGAAAGCCGAGCTTCGGGAGCTGCAGGAGGTAGTGCAGGAGCTGGCGGTTTCCGTTAACCGTCTGGCGGAGGCGCAGGTGCGCACCGAGGAGCGGCTCAATGAGTTGGCGGCTGCTCAGGCGCGTACGGAGGAGGAGCTCCGGAAGCTGGCAGCAGAGCACCGGGTGACCCGAGAGCGGTTGGAAGGGATTTCGAACACGGTAGGGTACACGCTGGAAGACCGGGCCTATAAGGCCTTGCCGGCCATTCTGGCCCAGCAGGGTATCCAGGTCGAGGGGCGGTTGATCCGGCGGTATGTGCAACTAAAGGAGAAGGAGCGGCAGGTGAACATTTTTGGTCATGGCAGGCGCAATGGCGAGCAGGTGCTGATTTTGGGGGAGGCGAAAGTGCGGCCTTCGCGGCGGGAGGTGGACCGTTTTGTACGGCTGGCGCGGCAGGTGGCGGCTGTAGAAAGGATGCCGTCTGTGCTGGTGTTTGTGGCCTATGACTTTCCGCCGGCGGTGGAGGCCTACATCAAAGAGCAGGACATTCTGCCGGTGTGGTCGTACGAGCTAGAATGAGGCTGTAGTCTAAAGATAGGGGATGGGAGACCGAAGTTCGGGACTTCTGTTTCTGGTTCGGCTACGTCGTGCACATTTGGGAGGTGATCCATGCGTGGGAGCGAGCCGGTCTTCTGCTGAGGTTACCGGCGGTTTCTCGTAAGGAATAGTTCAGTGCTCGACTTTCCACACTTCTTTGCGCTTCTTCAGGATGTCGTTGTAAAGCTGGCAGATAGTGCAGAGTAGGAGAGCGTTCGTGCTGCGTTTTCGTCGGCTGCTGAATGGCCCCCTCAGCCCTTCGGGCAGCTCCCTTGAGAGGGGGGCGGGGTTTTGTGTGGCAGACGCCTAGCGGCCGATCTGGACGGACCCCGCACCGCCAAAACTTTAGGATCTGATGAAAAGGGGTCTAGAGCTTTCCTTGAAGATCGAAATGCGCTAACTTTTTCAAAGAAAGGCGTAGTTTTTGTTACAAGTATTTGGGCAAACTGCTCAAGGCTTCCTCAGCTACACAAAAGGCATGTCTGATACGCCGGAACGTTCTCCTTCCAGTACGCAACCACCGGTAGCACTACCGGGAGGGCCGTACTACGGCCCTCCAGAGGAAGCGGAGATTTCGCTACTGGATCTGGGGGTGGTTATTGCGCGCCAGCGCCGCGTAATTCTCCTGAGCGTGCTTATTGCCCTGGTGCTTGGGGTGGTGGTAGCTCTGCTGACGCCGAAGACCTACGTAGCCGAGGCGAAGCTGGCGCCCAGCAGTACCGCCTCTTCGGGTGGAGCGCTTTCGGCGCTTCGGTCTTTTGGGTTGTCGCTCAGTGGCGATGAGGTAGTTAGTCCCAGCGTGTATCCTGATATTGTCCAGAGTCCGGATTTTTTGCTGGCGTTAGCGCGCGACACGTTCTACATTGCCCAGGAAGGCCGGCGCATGACGCTAGTTGAGTACTATGGTAAAAAGAGTTGGCTGTCGTACCTAAATCCGTTAAGCTGGCTGCGGGGCGGTGAAGAACTCCCGGTGCGAGACCTTTACTCGGGTGAGCTGATTATGCCGACCGAAGCGGAGTATGCGGCGATTAAGGCATTAGGCGAGGTGCTCCATGCTTCGGAGAAAGCTGGAGGTGGGCTTTTAAGGGAAGCGTCTGGGGTGATTGTGCTGCGGGCTGAGGCAGAGGATCCTTATCTTTCGGCGGCGCTGGTGCGACGGGCGATTCAGCATTTGCAAGTGGCTATTAATCGGATTAAGACGGAGAAGGCGCGGCAGGATTTGGCGTTTTTGGAGCGGAAGTTTGCGCAGGTGGAGGGGGAGTTGCGGCAGGCTGAAAACGAGCTGGCGCGTTTTTTGGATGCGAACCGCAATCCGCAGACGGCTCAGCTTCGGGCCGAGATGGAGCGGTTGCAGCGTCAGGTGAGCTTTAAGGAGCAGCTCTACCGGGAGCTGCAGTTGCAAAAGACCCAGGCGGAGATTCAGTTGCAGAAGGAAGCGCCGGTGTTGAGCATCGTGCAGCCTCCGGTGCCTCCTGCTGAACCTTCGGGCACGAGCCGCAAGCTGATTGTATTGCTGTTTTTGTTCTTGGGCTTGTTTGTGGGGCTGGCGCTGGCTTTTGTGAACCACTGGTTGTCGCGGCCCCCGGCCGACGACGAGGAACGCGAGAAGGTCGAGGAGGTGCGTGCCCTGCTGCGTCCGAGTACGTGGTGGGGTGAGCTCAAGGCACTGGTGAATGGACGATAGGACCGGGTTTAATGATGAGCCAATCGGATCAGGAAGCCAAAGTTGAGCTGCTGGAGGAGCCTAAGGTTACAGGCTTAGGGTTTAGGCAGAGGCGTTTGGAGTGGCAGGGGGTACGTAAGTGGGGGGCGAAAGGGTTTTGGGCAGTAACGGATCAGGCCCTCTTTGCCGGAACCAACTTTCTGGTGAACATCCTCCTGGCTCGTTGGCTGGAATCCGCCGCCTACGGTGCCTTCGTCACCGCCTACGCCGTGTTTCTCCTCTTGGGCACCCTGCACACCGCCTTGTGGACTGAGCCCATGCTGGTCTATGGTTCCAGCCGTTATCGGGAGGCTTTTGGAGCCTATCAGGCGATCCTCTTGCGTTACCACTGGCGCTTTGGCCTGGCGGCTTTCGCGGTGTTTTTGGCTTTGGGCTTAGGGCTTGGTGTGGTGGGGCAGAGGGAACTTGCTTTGAGCTTTCTGGGACTTTCCCTGGCCGCGCCCCTCGTCCTCTACATGTGGCTGGTGCGGCGGGGGGCCTATGCGCTCCTGGAACCCAGGCTCGCCGCTCTGGGCGGGGGGCTCTACCTTTTCCTTTATCTGGGCTTAGCCGTGTCGCTCCTAAGGATGGGGTTCCTAAACCCCTTCACCGCGCTCTTGGCGATGGCTTTGGCGGCCTTGTTGGCGGCGGAAGGGATCCGCTTCCGTCTAAAGTCTGGCCCTGATAGGAGTGTAGACCCTTCGGAAATCCGCGCACTTCACTGGGGTTATGGACGCTGGGCCCTTTTGGCCTCTGTGCTTTCCTGGGTGCCGGGTAATTTCTACGTGTTTGCCCTGGCTATATTTTCCGACCTTGTGGATGCTGGGAGATTTAAAGTGCTATCAACTCTTCTTATGCCGGTCGTTTACTTTAACTCCTCAATGATGCAGGTTTTTCTGCCACTTCTTTCTGGAGTTATGG
>OGCH01000173.1_pt1 | contig 41445 bp, 41 predicted proteins | sample 1570111 | NCBI WGS metagenome assembly OGCH01 (sample SAMN03436243, study PRJEB24508) | hot springs metagenome | biome: Desert Springs; feature: Hot Springs; material: Water | place: USA: Great Boiling Spring, Nevada | collected 2008-12-01 | depth 0 m m | reverse complement strand
GTCGGCTCTTTTAGCCAGCGGAGGCTGGCTTTGTCTATTAGGAACGGCTTCAGCCGTCGCTTTTTCAAGCAGGGCACGAAAAGCCTACCCCTTTATGGGACTCAAGGAGAGGAGCTCGGAAGGCTTACGCCTCTATCCCTGCGACAGAGCAGGTTCACCCGTCTTGCTCAGGCACCAGCGAAGTTGCCTCTCACACCCAGTGCGGCGTCTCCACGCGCGGGGCGCGAGAGAGATATTTGCGTGCCTCTTCGGGCGACATGCTGGGGTTTTTGAACGACAACCCGAACAGCTTCAGCATTTTATAGAAAGCGTCCGTGTTGCGCACCAGCCCGTGGAACTCCTCGCGTCCCGTGCCCAGCGCGGTGACCCATACATAGTCGGCGGTGTGAGAAGTGCCTGTCCAGCCGATGCCGTTGTAGTTGCTGAGAATTTCTCCCAGCAGCCCTTGCAGGTTCCGATGCTGGGCATTCCAGATGGGGGGCATTCGGTTGGCGAGCGCATTCGCCAGCGCGCTGGCTTCCTCGCCATTAATTTCAAGCCCGATTTGCTCGCGAATCACAGCGCGCACTTTGTCGGCATCGGCGCCGCGCAGGTGGCTGGGGAGCAGCTCAAACGAGCAGCGTGCCTGCGCCAGCCGTGCAAATGCCTTGTTAGAATCACCGTATTCCACACCCATGCCGTTCAAGCCCGGGTTGGAATTGCCGTGGTCGCTGGTGATTATCACCAGCGTATCGTCCCGTTTGGAAGCGAACTCGTAGACGACCTCAATCGCATCGTCAAAGGCGAGCTGGTCCCAGAAAATCGCGGCGGCGTCGTTGGCGTGCGCCGCATGGTCGACGCGCCCGCCCTCGACTTGCAGGAGGAAGCCCTCGCGCGACTGGCTCAGAATCTCCAGCGCTTTGCGGGTCATCTCGGCGAGCGTCGGCACGCTCTGCTTGAGCGTATCGGAGTGGATATGGTCAATCGTGAAGGGCAGATGGCTCCCGTAGAACAGCCCCAGCACCTTTTCGGGACGCTCGCTGGAAAGTACCTGCTCCCGCCGATTCCAGTAAGTATAGCCTGCCTGCTGGTACTCTTCAATCAGGTTGCGCTTGTCTTTGCGCTGGTCGGGGGCGTAATGGCGCAAACCGCCGCCCATCAGCACATCCACAATTCCTTTATACTGGGGAGCAATATCGTCCTCATCGTCGCGGTTCGGTTGCACGGCGGCGAATCCCGCTGGGGTGGCGTGCGTGATGCGCGTGGTGGTCACCAGCCCCACCTTCTTTCCTGCGTTTTTGACGATGTGGGCAATCGGGGTGAGGCGCGTGCCGTCGGGAAGCACATTCACCGCGCCGTTGAAGATGCGCGAACCGCTGCCCCACGAAGACGACGCCGAGGAAGAGTCAGTCACCAGCGAGTTGAGCGACGCCATGTCAAAAAAGCCGAGCGTTGCCTCGGGCGACTGGAGCAGTTGATACCAGAACGAGCCTTTCCCCCGCACCAGCTTGCCAAATTCGTCTGTTAGCGACGGCACACCCGCGCTCATGCCGTCCGAAACCATAAAGATAATGTTTTTGACTTTACCGTCAGAGCGTCTCTGTGAGGGCGAGGCGAGCGCCAGTCTGGAAAGCGCCAAGCCTGTTGCGCCTGCGAAACCGAGCCGCAAGATTTCCCGACGAGTCCATTTGTCCTGCATAGCTTCCTCCCAGCCATAAGCATACCCGACGATGTGTTAAGAAGGGGTTATGGGGGGGTGGGATTGCCCGGATTGAAGCACAGGCGAAGGAACCAATCTGGGTAGCAAGCGGCGACGCTTAGCCAAGCCCTAACTGCTTCATAACTCCCCACAACGGCGGGCGCGACCAGAGCCAACCCACCTCCAGCCAGAAGCCCTCCAGCACGCGACTGCGATAGACTCCCTCCGAACCGCCAAACGCCACCCGATAGAACCCCGCCGCATCGCGCTGGAAAAACTCCGCATACCGGCGATCAGGGTCAATCACCCAGTATTCGGGCACGCCCGCCGTCTCGTACTCCTCAAACTTCACAAAGCGATCCGTGTGCCGACTGGCAGGGCTGACGATTTCCACAATCAGGTCGGGCGCGCCGTCGAAGTATTGCGCCTCAAAGCGTCCTGTGTTGTTGTTGAGGATGACCACAATATCCGGCTCGCGGGCGACCTCTCTGCCCTCGGGCAACGGCAACTTCACCAGCAGCGGCGGGTGATAGACCTCTCCAAGATTGTGATAATCCACCCAACTGCTCAGTAGCGTGTAGAGGAACCTGCTTGACCGTTGATGCTCAATTGATACAGGCATAGCGGGTACAACCTCCCCATTAACCCATTCGGCGTGCGTGCCGTCGTATTGTTGCAGGAACTCCGCGAAGGTGCGGGGTTGCTGCGGCGCGGTGCGCGCCTCTGTGGAGACAACCTGCTCCATAGCATCTCACCCTGACCTAAGTATACCTCATATCGTAGCAGCGAACAGCGCGCCTCACGCCCAAACACCTCTGGAAACAAGCTCGCAAAAGACCTCCGAACGCCTTCCGCAAGACTGTGGGTGTTCGAGAAGTCGCTGCCAAGAAAGACGGGTGAACCCGTTCCCAATAAACGAAGCCAGCCTGCGCTGGCTCAAATAGCCGACGGAGGTCGGCTTTGTGTTATAGGAACGGCTTCAGCCGTCAGGCGCGAGAGAGGATTTTTCGAACACCCTCGCCGACGCTTGATCGTGAGGCACGTTTCCTTTGCGGATTGTCCGTTCTATGAAACCCCTGAAGGAAGGCAGGAAATTCGCTTCCCCTCACGAAGTAAGGGCGTATGCACACGCTTTTTGCAGCCACATGGTGGTTTGGGCGTCGCGCCGTAGAACACGCATGGCAAACCTGGCAGGAATCTCCGCTGAAAGACCCCGCAAAACGCCTGCTGGAGGCGGTGGTGGCAGGTACGGCGGCTGTGGAGCTGGACCCGGAAGTGCTTTCCGTGGGCTATGGTGGCTTACCGAACCAGATTGGTGAGGTGGAGCTGGACGCGGCGGTGATGGAGGGCGCACAGTTGCGAGCGGGCGCCGTGGCGAGCGTGCGCCGTTTCGTGCCCGCCATTCGGATTGCCCAGCGCGTGATGGAGAAGACCCCCCACCTGATGCTGGTGGGTGAGGGCGCAGAACGGTTCGCGATTCAGCAGGGTTTTCAACCGCGCAGCTTGCTCACTGAAGAAAGCATCCGCCGCTGGCATGCGTGGTATCAGGAGCGCCGTGCGCCGCAGGAGGTTTCGAGGGCACGCGCTGGCGAATCACACGATACCGTTGGCGTGCTGGGCTGGCACGAGGGGCATCTGGTAGTTGCGTGTTCCACCAGCGGGCTGGCATGGAAGATGCCCGGGCGCGTGGGCGACTCGCCCATCTTCGGCGCGGGGCTGTATGCCGATAACGAGGCGGGCGCGGCGGTCTGCACAGGCACAGGCGAGGAAATCTGGCGCTTCGCGCTCGCCAGCCGCGTGGTAGAACTGATGCGCGAGGGGGTCTCCGCGCAAAAAGCGTGCCAGCGCGTAATTCAGTATATGCTCCAGCGTAAGCCCGAAACCGCGCAGATTCAGGCAGCCGTGATCGCCATCCGCTCCGATGGCGACTTCGGTGTGGGCGCAACCCAGCCCGAAAAGTTCGAAGCGCACTTCTGCCGCGACGGCGAGATGTTTCAGGTAAAACCGTAAAAACGCGGTTCGCTCGCAGGAAAAACGGCTATCATTCCGAACGAGGGTTTCACGGGGAGGACAGGCATGAGAGCGACACGATTCGCCCTGCTGGGGCTGTGCTGGGCAATCGGGTGTATTGCTGTTGCGCTTGCGGAAACGGAGATTGCACAGGTTAAACTCGTCAAAGTAGACCTCCAGCAGCGCACGCTGACCCTGCAGCGAACAGGTCAAGCCGAGTTTGTTGCCGATTTGCACAAAAACCCGCGCCTCTGGTGGGAGAAAAAGCCTCTCGCCCTGGAAAAACTTGCCGAACACACGGGCAAGCGCGTCATGGTACGCATGAGCGTAGACACAGGGCGCAAACCCATCGTGCGCGAGCTGGCAGACCCCGACACATGGAAGTGGCTCGATACCGTGCGTCGCGGCGTGGTGAAGGGCGTCCTTAAGGCGCTCGATGAAGAGACTCTCACGCTGGAGTTCCCCGACAAAAGCGAGTTCACCTATCGCCATAACGCCCGCACGCAGTGGGAGAAGGGCGGACAGCCCGCTTCGCCTGAGGACTTCAAGCAGGGTGAGGCGGTGTTTATCGCCCCGCGCCTGCTGTCGAATCTGGACACGCTGGCCCAGGCAGTGAGCGACCGCGAACAGGACACCCAGCAGGCACGCGAGCGCACGCTCCCCACGGTGCAGGGCGTGGTGCAAACGCATGATTTGCTCAATCGGCGTATTTCCATTCGCACCCGCGCGGGCGACACGCGCGAATTCGTCTATGACCAGAACACCGAGTTTGTCTCCGAGGGCAAGCCCATCAAGCCCCAGCAGGTCAAAGTGGGAGCGACAATCACAGTTCATCGCAGGCGTAACGCCGACGGGAGTGAATATGCGCGACGCATCACGCTCCACCCGCCTCAGAAATCGTGAAGCAGGAAGTTGTGTATGGTCGTCGAATAGAGTGCGAACCGCATACGGGAGGCAAATATGAGGCGATTCACGACACTACTGGCGTTCGGGTTGCTCTGGCTCGGCGCACTGGCGCAGACGCCGATAGCGGCATGGCAGTTTTTCGGCAACGCCGCGCCGAACAACCCCGCCACACCGGGACTGGGTAAAAAGACGATTTATTATCCCTGCCTGACGCGACTCTACGCCGTGAATGTAGAGGATGGCACGCTCAAGTGGCAGTACCCTGCCGACGCCCCGCTGGACGCCACGATTCTGGGACAGCCTGTGGAGGGCGAGAACCTCGTCTACTTCGGGGCGAGCAACGGCAATGTGTACGCGCTGGATATTGAAACGGGCGCGGTGCGCTGGATTTTCCGGGCACGGAGCGCCCCCACGGCTCGCTTCGTGCTGGACGAGGATATTCTCTACCTCGGTACGGGCGGCGGCGAGGTCTATGCTATCAACGCCCGAAACGGCGAACCGGTATGGAGCGCGCCCTATCGCACTGATGACTACATCACGGGGAGCCTTGTCAAGGTAGAAGATACGCTCTATTTCGGCACGAACGGCGGGTTCATTCATGCGATTACGGCGAGCGGTGGGCGACGACGCTGGGTCTATCGCCTGCCCGCACCGAACTACGACCCCCAGCCTGTCTATGCGAACAATAGTATTTATGCCACCTCCAGCGACCAGCTGCTGGCGCTGAACCCTAACAGCGGAGCGCTCCGCTGGCGACGCCAGTTTACTACCGAAATTCGCCTTGCGCCTGCTGCAAACGAGGACTATGTGGTGGTCACCACTCGCGAGAACCGCGTGCTGGTGTATGACCACAACGGCAGGCTGATTGCGGGCAGTGATAGAGCGCCCATCACCCTGCGCTATGAGCCGTTGTTCCCGCCCGTGATTCACGAGGGCGACCTGTGGGTGGTAACGCGGCGTGGCACTATCCTGCGCTACTCCCTGCCCGAAGGGGAATTGAAATGGCTCTACACCCTGCGCCCGCCCGAAGGCACGCTGGATGCCAACAATCGGCGGATTGCGTACCTGGCTATCACAAGCCGACTGCTGTTTATCCCCAACGGGCTGGTTGTGGCGACGGCGGAAGGCAATCTGACCGCTTTCCTCTATAACTGGGTGGATCGCACGCCGCCCCAGGTCGTGCGTACCCTCCCGAATGTAGGCGAAATGATGTCGGGGCAGCTGCCGCTGGACTTTTTCGCCCGCATTCGGGACGACGGGAGCGGGGTCAACCCCGGCTCGGTGCAGTTCCTGCTGGACGACGAGCCGCTGGAAGCGGAGTACGATCCCTCGCTGGGCGAGGTTACCGTGCGCCTGCGTTCGGGAGGCACGGTACAGCCGCTGGCGGATGGACGCCACACGCTCACCGTCATCGCCTCCGACTGGGCAGGCAACACCGTGCGCTACACCTGGGCGATTCATGTGGATAACAGCCTGCGCCGTGCGCCCACGCGCCCGCAGCAGCAACAGCAGCCCACAGGTCCTGGCACAGGTGGGCGCGGCGGACGCGGCGGTGGCGACATCTGACGATGGGCACTCTTTCTCAAAAGGGCGCGGAGATCGTCATCCGCGCCCAGAACCTCACCAAAGAATTCCTGCTGAGTCACCAGCCCTATTCGTCCCTCAAAGGGTTGTTGCTGGCGTTCCTGCCAAAGCGCATGGAGCATATCGTCGCCCTCAAAGAGGTGAGTTTCACCATCCATCAGGGCGAGACGGTGGGCGTTATCGGGCGCAACGGGTCGGGCAAAAGCACCCTGCTGGGGATTATTGCACGGGTCTACCGCCCCACTTCAGGCTCCATTACCGTAAACGGGCGCGTCGCGCCCCTGCTGGAGCTGGGCGCGGGCTTCCACCCCGACCTCACAGGGCTGGAGAACATTTACTTCAACGGGGTCATTCTGGGTCTCACGCGCCGACAGGTTGCCGAACGCCTGCCAGAGATTATCGCCTTCGCCGAGCTGGAAGATTATATTGACGCCCCCATCCGCACCTATTCATCGGGCATGCTGATGCGGCTGGGCTTCGCGATTGCCGCGCATGTGGACGCCGATATTTTGCTGGTAGACGAAGTGCTGGCGGTGGGCGATGCGCATTTCCAGCAGAAGTGCTATCGCAAGATTCGCGAGTTTCAGGAGCAGGGGCGCACGATTCTGTTCGTTTCGCACGACATGGAGGCGGTGCGGCAGGTGGCACAGCGTGCGCTCTGGCTGGATAAGGGCGTCCTGCGTGCGGATGGCGAGGTCAACACGGTGATTGAAGCCTATCTGCAAGAGGCGGCGGCTACGCCGTGATGCCCGCCCAGCGGAGCGTCTCTTCCAGCGGGCGTACGCCCGTGGTCGCGCCCAGCTGGGTTACGCAGAGGGCGCCCACCGCGTTTGCCAGTCGCGCTGTCTTCTCGAGATCCCAGCCCAGCGCCAGCCCCGCCAGAAACCCCGCGCAGAAGCAATCGCCCGCGCCCAGCATGTCCACCACCTCCACAGGGTAGGCAGGCACAGAGAAAGCGACCTCGCGATTTTTGACGAAACATCCCTGCGCGTCCATCTTGATCACCACCGTGCCGACGCCCGCCTCCAGCAGCCTGTCGGCGATTCGTTCTGGCTCTGTCTCGCCCGTTAGCCCGCACGCTTCGCCGTAGTTGGGCAGGATATAGTCCAGATGAGGCAGGCAGGGGCGCAGCAGCTCCATCCAGCGCCCTGAGGCGTCCCATGTGGTGTCCAGACTGGTGGTCAGTCCCAGCGCTCTGGCATGTTGTAGCACGCGACTGGCGGGTTCGCCGTCCATTTTGGGCATCAGGAACGCGCCCGCCAGATGGAACAGGGCACATTCGCGCACCACATCCCAGTCAATATCTTCGGGGGCAAATTCCCCGTTCGCGCCTACATGGTGAATAAACGAGCGCTCGCCATCGGGATGCACCATCACCATCGTGCTGGAGGTGCCTTTCTGCGCGCGCTGGATGCCGCGTGTGTCCACTCCGTGTTGCTGGAGCGTTTGTATCAGAAAATCGCCAAAGGGGTCTTGCCCCACCTTGCCGATAACTGCCACTGGCAACCCCAGTTTTGCCAGCGCCAGCCCCGTATTGGAGGCGCAACCGCCTACATGCAGTTCCATCGTGTCCACATGCACGCACACGCCTCTGTCGGGGTAGCGACTGACGGGTTTGGCGACCACATCCGCGACCAGAATCCCCACCGAAGCGATTTTGCGCATGGGTTACTCCTTTGCATGTTTGAAAAATGCCGTCTCATGCCTGACGGCTGAAGCCGTTCCTGTAAGACAAAGCCGACCTGCGTCGGCTATCTGAGCCAGCGCAGGCTGGCTTTGTTTCATAGGAACGGGTTCACCCGTCCTGCTCACAAGCGATTTTTCGAATACCATTTCTACTCCTCGCCTTTGACGGAGCGTCTGAGCTTTTCAAAAAAGCTGCTCGGTTCGGCGCTGGCGTACTTTTTGAGGCGCACGCCTGAGGCTTCCGCCAGCTGACGCAACAGGTTGCGCTGGGCGTCGGTGAGTTTTTTGGGCATTTTCAGCCCGATGCGCACATGCAGGTCGCCGCGTTTGCCCGTGCGCGGGTCGGGCAAGCCGTAGCCGTGCAGGGTAATCTCGCTGTAGGGTTCGGTGAGTTCGGGGATTTCCAGAGTCACCTTGCCGTCCAGCGTTTCAATCTCGATTTCGTCGCCGAGCGCCAGCTGGGGGTAGGTGAGGTTAATCTGCGTGGCTAAATCGCGTCCGCGGCGCTTGAATCGGGGATGGGGCGCCACGGAAACCACCACATAGAGGTCGCCATCCCGCCCGCCGCGCAGTCCAGAATCACCCGCGCCGCGTATCAGCAGGGCGGTATCCGACTCGATGCCAGGGGGAATGGAAATGGGGATGGAATCATGCCGTAGCACCCGTTTGTTGCCTTTGCACTCACGGCATGGGGAGCGCACAATCTCGCCCTCGCCCCGACAGCGCTGGCAGGGCACCACGCGCGACACCGTGCCCAGTATAGTAGTCTGAGTATAGCGCACGCGCCCAGAGCCGTGGCAGTCGGGACAGCGTTCGGGGGTCGTGCCCGGTTCGGCGCCCGTGCCGTGGCATCGCTCGCAGAGTCGCAGGCGCTCTACCGTAACGGTTTTCTCGGCGCCGTGAAGCACCTCTTCCAGCGTGATGGTAAGGTCTACGCGGCGGTCGTCGCCATCCACCGCGCCGCGCGGCGTTGCGCCGAGGGTGCCTCCAAAAAACATCTGGAAGAGGTTTTCCGCCATATCGAAGGGGTCGGTGGTGGGGGTGTAAGAGGCGCCTGCGTGTCCAAAGCGGTCGTAGAGGGCGCGTGCTTCAGGGTCCGAGAGAACCTGATAAGCTTCGTTCAGTTGTTTGAACTTCTCTTCGGCGTCGGGGTCGTCTTTGTTCACATCGGGATGGAGTTGCCGCGCGAGCCTCCGGTAGGCGGCTTTAATCTCGTCCTGGGAGGCGTCGCGCGACACTCCAAGAATCGCATAGTAGTCAGGCTTGTTCGGCATCACCGCGTTCGGAGCCTTCTGTGCCTAACAGCTGCGCCAGTTCCGACTCGTAAAACTCGCGCAGTTCGGTATCGTCTTCCGTTTCTTCCTGAATACGACGGTCCAGGTCTTGCAGGGTACTCAGTTGCCAGGTGTGTTCGGGACCCTGAATCAGCACTTCGACACGGTTCTCGTCGATAATCAGCGGTTTGATTTTGCCCTGAGCGATTTCCTCCAGCGCAACGGAAAGCGGGTTGAATTCTACACCGTTGACGGGCACCAGCGGCTTTGCGCCCGCCTTGAGCAAGCGTGCGCGCTCCGCCGCCAGCAGAGCCAGAATATAGCGCGGGTATTGAATCAGTTCATCGTTTTCAGGAAAGATCATTCAATCAGCCTCCTCTTTTTGTGGCTTTTGATAGCGTGCTTAAACCGTTCAGCCGACAACAACTGCAGAGGCACGGGTGTCCTCTGCTCTCGGCACCACTGCCCTTGGTATCTGCCGAACATACATGACGGCATTATAGATTATACCCCAAGCGTTTTGGGGTGTTGTCAAGGGGTGGCGGCTTCGGCTGGGGCGGGCGTTTCAGCGGGCGCCTCCTCTTCCAGCGCCTGCACATGACGCAACGCCGTAACGGCGACTTCGATCTGGTCGTCGGTCGGTTCGCGCGTGGTGAGGTATTGCGTCCACAGTCCGGGCGCCAGCAGCACGCGCGTCAAAAAGCCCGTTTTATACATGCCGGCGAGTCGAATCACCTCATACACCAGACTTGCCACCACCGGCAGCAGCGCCAGATGCATGGGGATGCGGATGTACCACGCAGGGCGCCCCAGCAGGGCGAACACGAAAATGCTCACCACCAGCACCAGTAGCACGAAGCTCGTGCCGCAGCGCGGATGCAGGCGTGTCTGCTGGCGAGCGGTCTCTACCGTGACGGGCAGCCCCTCTTCGAGCGCATTGATGGCTTTATGTTCCGCGCCGTGATACTGGAACACGCGCCGGATGTCAGGCATCAAGCCAATCAGCCCCACATAGAGCAGGAAAATCGTAATGCGCAGGATGCCGTCCAGCAGGTTCTGCTCAAAACTGCCCCAGCCTTCGCGCTTGAGCCAGTCGGTCAGGAGTGTGGGAATCACAAAAAACAGCCCGATGCCGATTGCCAGCCCCACCGCCGCAGAGCCGCCAATTGCGATATCCTGAATCGGTTTGGCAGGGGGCTTATAGTTGGGGTCGTTTTGAATCTGCACCTGACTGGAGAACATCAGGGCGCGCATGCCCAGCGCCAGCGCGTCCACCAGCATCAGGAAACCCCGCAGAAACGGGCGGTTCAGAAACTGGAGCTTGCCGACCAGCGTGTTCTTGATGGGTTCTGCCTGCACCACAATCGAGCCATCGGGGGCGCGGCACGCCACGGCAAAATAGCGGGGACTGCGCATCATCACGCCTTCGATGACCGCCTGTCCCCCGTAGCGCCAGTAGCGCTTCTGTGGCTCGTTTGGGGTCATGATTGCTGACCGTAGTTTTTATACTTGCGCAGGAATCGTTCCACGCGCCCTTCGGTGTCCACCACGCGGCGCGTGCCTTCGCCGGTAAACGCCGGGTGGCACGCCGCGCACACCTCCACACGAATCTCCTCTTTCGTGGAGAGCGTCTCAAAGGTGTTGCCACAGGCGCACACCACGCGCGAAACCACATACTTGGGATGGATTCCGGGTTTCATGCTCTATCCTCCAGCGGGGTATATTATACCCAAGCAGAAACCGAAAATAAAGGATATGCCCATGAAGCGCTGGCTCGTTTTCGGGTGGAGTGTTGTGATCGTGCTGGGGCTGGTTCGCTGTGTGCCCGGAGGAGGAACCAGCACAGGCAGCCAGCAGATCGTTTGCTCGCTGGACGCCTTTGTACCCAACTATGCCCGTGAGGTGCAGAAGCTCCTGCGCTGGGAGCAGTTCCCCGTGAGTGTCTACTTTGAACGCGACGCCCACTACTCGCCCGTATGGCAAACGATTGCGCTTCAGGGGTTTGACCAGTGGATTGAGGTCTTCAACCCCCATATTCGCTATGTGGTGGTAGATGACCCTGCGCAGGCGCAGATTACGGTGCGCTTTAACCCAGCGAATGCCGACGGGCGCGTGGATTTCGAGTATTACCCCAGCAGCGGCGTGCTTACCAAAGCGGAGATGACGATTGGCGTGCGTGGGAATAACACGACCGATATTCGGAGCGTTGCCGCGCACGAGTTTGGGCACGCGCTGGGTATTTCCGGGCATAGCACGGACCCTGCCGACATGATGTACCCCACCTATGTGAGCAATGTGCCTCTGCAGCTGACCCAGCGCGACATCAATACGCTGAAGACCGCGTATTGTCATCTGTTCACAAACCGGGGCGTGAGCCGCGGCGTCCCCTCCGAAACGCCTGTGAGAGGCACGATTCGCTGTGAGTGCGGGCGCCCTTAGTTTCCCAGCGCGTACTCCAGGCACACAGCCCGCACGGTCAGCCCCACCTGCACCTGGGTGAGGATCAACGAACGGCTGCCATCCGCAACGGCGTCCTCGATCTCCACACCGCGCTGGATGGGACCGGGGTGCATCACGACGCAATCGGGATGCGCCACCTGCAGCCGCGCTTCGGTAATCTGATAGTCGCGCCGATAGGCGTTCAGACTGGGCAGGAAGCCGCTTTCCATGCGCTCGGTTTGCAGGCGGAGCGCCATCACCACATGGGCGTTTTGAAGAGCCTGCTCTATGGAGTGTGTTTGCTGAACCGCTGGCAGGGGTGCGTCGGGCAGCAGGGTGGGGGGCGCACAGAGCCAGACCTCCGCGCCCGCCTGAGTCAGCAGGATTGCGTTTGAACGCGCCACACGGCTGTGTTTCACATCGCCCACAATCGCAACCTTCACACCTTCCAGCCAGCGCGTGCGCGGATTCGGGTAGCCCCGATGGCTCCAGAGGGTGTAAATATCCAGCAGCGCCTGTGTGGGGTGTTCATGGGCACCATCGCCCGCGTTCAGGATAGGCACGGTGGAAAAGCGGCTTGCGGTGTGCGCCGCGCCCGCGTGCGGATGACGAATCACGATTGCCCGCACGCCCTGCGCACAGAGGGTGCGTACTGTGTCGGCAAGGCTTTCCCCCTTCACGATGCTGCTGATGGAAGGCGTCAGCACGAGGGGATGATAGCCCAGCATCACGCATGCCTGCTCGAACGCGCCCCGTGTTCGAGTGCTGGGTTCATAAAACAGCAGCGCGATGGTGCCACGCCCCTGACGGGGAGTGGCGCCTTCCCGATACTGGCGTATTCGCTCCAGCATCGGGGCGAGGGGCAGGTCGTGTGCGCTCAGCAGGTGGGGCATCGTTATGGCTCCGAGGGGCGCCCTTTGCGTAGCACCACGCGGTCGCGCCCTTCCAGTTCCATCAGTTCCACCAGCACGAACTCGGCGCGGCTCGTGGGCAGGTTCTTGCCCACATAGTCGGGGCGAATGGGCAACTCCCGATGTCCCCGATCAATCAGGGTTGCCAGCTGGATGCAGGCGGGGCGCCCCAGATGCATCACGGCTTCCATCGCCGCGCGAACGGTGCGCCCGGTTTGAATCACCTCGTCTACCAGAATCACGCGCTTGTTGGTGACTTCAAACGGCACTTCGGTTCGGCTGCGGCTGAGCGCGGCGGGGCGGTCGCGCACATCATCCCGAAAGGGGGTGATGTCCACGCTCCCGCAGGGGATGCCCACGCCTTCAATCTGGGAGAGGGCGAGCGCGAGTCGGCGTGCCAGCGGCGCGCCCCGACGCTGGATGCCAATCACCACCAGATCGCGCGCCCCCTTGTTGCGCTCCAGAATCTCGTGCGCAATCCGGGTAATCGCGCGACGGATATCCTCGGCATCCATCACCACGACCTCGTTGCGCTCCGTCATGTCTGCACAACCTCAGCCTCTTCGGCTTCCTTAAGGCGCTCTTCCAGCTCTTCCGCCCGCACCAGCGCAATCGGCAGCACCTCGTCCATGTGGCGTACCAGATGGAAGTGCATCTGCTCGCGCACATGTTCGGGAATCTCGTCCAGATCGGGTTCGTTTTCGGCAGGCAGGATGACCTCGTAGATGCCCGCGCGGTGAGCGGCAATCACTTTCTCTTTGATTCCGCCGACGGGCAGCACGCGCCCGCGCAGGGTGATTTCGCCCGTCATCGCTACATCGCGTCGCACGGGGCGTCGGGTGAGAGCGGATGCCAGCGCGACCGCCATCGTGATGCCCGCCGAGGGACCATCTTTGGGGATAGCGCCTTCGGGCACATGGATGTGGATATCGTACTGGCGATAGAATTCGGGGTCAATCCCCAGCTGGGTGGCGCGGGAGCGGATGTAGGTCAGCGCGGCTTGCGCCGACTCTTTCATGACCTCGCCGAGGTGTCCCGTCATAATCAGGCGTCCCTCGTGTCCGGGCACGACGGCGACCTCCACTGCCATCACATCGCCGCCGAACTCGGTGTATGCCAGCCCCATCGCCACACCAATCTCGTCTTTTTCCTCTTTGGTGCCGAACCGATAGCGCGGCTTGCCCAGATATTCGGTCAGTTTGTCGGGCGTAATCACCTCGTGAACCGACTCGCCGGCGGCGACCTTCTTGGCGACTTTGCGGCACACGGTGGCGATTTCGCGCTCCAGATTGCGCACGCCCGCCTCGCGCGTGTATTCGCGGATGATGCGCAACAGCGCCTCGTCGGTGAACTCAATATGCTCGGGCTTCAGCCCGTGACGCTCCATCACCTTCGGCACCAGATACCCCTTGGCGATCTGGAGCTTCTCGTCTTCGGTGTAGCCCGAAAACGGGATAATCTCCATTCGGTCGCGCAGGGGCGCCGGAATCGTCTCCAGCGTGTTCGCCGTCGTGATAAACATCACATCCGAGAGGTCAAACGGCACCTCCAGGTAGTGGTCGGAGAACTTATCGTTCTGTTCGGGGTCTAACGCCTCCAGCAGGGCGGAGGTGGGGTCGCCGCGGAAGTCGTAGCCGAGTTTATCGATCTCGTCCAGCATGAACACGGGGTTGCGCGTGCCTGCCTGGCGGAGACCCTGAATGATGCGCCCTGGCATCGCGCCGATGTAGGTGCGTCGGTGCCCGCGGATTTCGGCTTCATCGCGCACGCCACCCAGCGACACCCGCACGAACTTGCGCCCCAGCGCACGGGCGATCGAGCGCCCCATCGAGGTCTTGCCCACACCAGGCGGACCCACAAAGCACAGAATCGGACCCTTCAGCGAGCCAGAGAGCTTGCGCACCGCCAGGAACTCCAGGATGCGCTCTTTGGCTTTCTTGAGTCCGTAGTGGTCTTCGTCCAGAATCCGCGCCGCCTCGTTAATGTCCACCCGGTCTTCGGTGCGCTCTTTCCAGGGGAGCGAGAGCAGCACATCGAGGTAGGTGCGGATGACCGAGGCTTCGGGCGAGCCGAACATCATTTTTTCGAGGCGGTCTACCTCTTTGAGGGCGCGTTCGGCGACCTCTTCGGGCATGCCTGATTCGGCGATGCGCTTGCGATACTCCTCCACTTCGGAGAAGCGCTCATCCCGCTCGCCCAGCTCTTTCTGAATAATTTTGAGCTGCTCGCGCAGGTAGTATTCGCGCTGGGTGTCGCCCAGTTCCTGCTCCACGCGGTCGCGGATGCGTTGCTGGAGTTCTGCCACCTCCAGCTCGCGCCGCAGGAAGCGGATCAGCAGCTCCAGCCGTTCGCGCACATCCAGCGTCTCCAGTATCTGCTGTTTGTCGGGCGATTTAAGCGGCGCGAAGTAGGCAATCGTGTCGGTCAGGCGCCCCGGTTGCTGAATATGGGCGACCGTTGCAATCACCTCCGGCGGGATGCTCCGGTCGTGGGAGGCGATTTCTTCGAACAGTTCGACGGCGGTGCGCATCATCGCCTCAATCTCCGCTGTGATTTTGACCTCCCGCACAGCGATAGGCTCGACACGCGCCACCAGGAACGGCTCGTTCTGAGTGATTTCCTCCAATCGCGCCCGCTCCATCCCGCGGAAGACCACGCGCATCGTGGAATCGGGCACCTGAATCGCCTGCAAAATCTCCGCGATAATCCCGATATTGTGCAGGTCTTCCCGACCGGGGTCTTCCACCGTTACATCGCGCTGGGCAACCAGAAACATCAGTTTATTGGTGCGGAGCGCTTCTTCGACAGCGCGGAGCGACTTCTCGCGCCCCACCAGCACAGGCGCCAGCGTCATCGGGAAGTAGACCGTGTCCCGCACGGGCAAAATCGGTAAGGTGGTCGGTACCGGCTTGCGCTTCCGTGCGGTGCGCGCCTTTTTCTGTGTTGTCTCGGTTTTGGAAGGTGCAACCTCGGTTGTTTGCGTCTTCGTGCGTGTTCTTGGCATAGCGTTTCCCTCTATCAGATACGCTCGAACATTTTCGGGAAGTTCCCGATTTGGGAACTGGTTCGACAGAAGGTCTCAGATTCCTGCTGTTCAGGGACTGACAAGGCTCAGGTAGACGAATCCCCGCTCGCCGTAGGCGGCGTCCAGTTTAATCATGCCGATGGGCGTCGCGAAACGCAGACCTGCCCCCACGCCCCACCGGAGCTGGGCGTTTTGCTGGGAGTCGCTCCACACCGTGCCTGCGTCCACGAACACCCCTGCCTGAACCCCTTCCAGCACAGGAAACCGGTACTCGGCGCTGCCCACCATGGCGCGTGTGCCGTGATAGGCGTCCTGATTGTAGCCACGCAGCAGGTCGTAGCCGCCAATCCAGAACTGCTCACTCAAGGGCGTGTTGCTACTTGCCACACCCGCCATCCCTCGCAGGACAAGCTGGTGCTGATTGGCTAACGGGATGTAATACTGGGCTTCTCCCAACACACGCGAGAACTGAAAATCGCCTCCGGCAAGCGTGCGCTCCGCCCAGAGCATTCCGAAAAAGCCCGATTCGATGAAAGCGCCTCCCTGACGGGTGTCGTAAAGCACCTGAAAGCCGAGCGTCTGGAACCGTCCACGATTGTTGAGGCGGTCAATCGGGCTAATCAGCCCTGCAGGCGCATCGTCGTAAGAGACCTTATCGTTGCGATAGCGGAGCCGAATTTCAAACAGGTCGCGCCAGTCCAGTCCAAGATAGGCGGAAACCCCCTGACGCCGTTCGTATCGACGCAGGTGGTTCACATCCAGATAGAACAGTGGGTAGAAGGGGTTTTTGTCGTAGAGTTCCACGCCGAAGTTGAGGCTACCGGGCAGGGATCGGGGCATTTCGTAGCGCACGGCGAACGAGGGGCGCATCGCGGTCTGCTCGCCCGTGACAGGATCGCGTCGCAGCTCCCGCTGGAACTGACCTTGAAGCCGATGCCCCAGCCCCGCCACATTATGCTCCACGAAGTCCACATAGCCCACGAACCCCTCTTCGCTGGTGTAGCCTGCGGCAACGGCGAAATCAAACGAGCGCTCCTCTTCCACCTGCAGATGCAGAACCGCCTCGCCCAGCGCCTCCCCCGGTTCCGAACTGAGTTTCACATTCCGCAGGAACTGGAACCGCCCCAGACGCTGGCGAATCCGTTGCATGCGCTCCTCGTTATACACCTCCCCCGGCTTCACCCCCACCAGTCGGTTCAACACGCTGGTGCGTGTGCGCCGATTACCTGAGATCACAACCTTTTCGATGCGCCCTTCCGCAACGGTGACGACGAGCGTCCCGTCGTCGGTGAGCGTGTACTCACTGACTCGCGCCAGCGTGTAGCCTCGCTCGCGATAGAGCGCCTCAATAGACGCCAGCGCCTGCTGAATCTGCGCTTCGGTTGGCGTGGTGCCCACCAGCGGTTTCAGCAGCGCCTCCAGTTCGGCACGCGGAACTGCCGTTGCGCCCTCAATCTGGAGAGCGCGGACCTGCTGACTGAAAGCGCATGGAACAATTCCGACAACACACCCCAAAATCCAGAGCGCTCGCATAGGATTATTATAGCCTATTTTGTTGACGCGCCTGCGCAATCAGCGTGCGGGGTGGGATAAATTCCACGGATTCTTCCAGCACTTTCAGCACTTCAACCGTGGCGTGGGGTGCCAGCCGCAGCAGCGCGCCAATAATCGCTTCGGTAGAGGCTTCGGGGGTTGAAGCGCCGCTGGTGACGCCAATCACGCGATATTGCTCCACCCATTCGGGGCGCACCTCGTCGGGTTCCAGCAGCAGGTAGGCGGGCACGCCCTGCGATTCTGCCACTTCGCGCAGGCGGTTGGAATTGCTACTGGTGCGGCTGCCTACCACCAGCACCATGTCGCTCTGTTGGGCAAGCGCCTTGACCGCGGTCTGGCGGTTGGTGGTGGCGTAGCAGATATCCTCTTTTCGGGGCAGTTCCAGGTGTGGGAAGCGGCGTCGCAACACCTGCAGGATACGGTTCACTTCGTCCACGCTGAGTGTGGTTTGTGTGGCAACCGCAAGCGGGCGGTCGGGAGGCGGCTCGACGGTTTCGGCGTCTTCGATGGTATCAATGAGCGAAACCTGTCCGGGCGCGTGTCCCATGCTCCCCTGCGCTTCCACATGCCCGCGATGCCCGATATATAAAATGTGATACCCCTGCTTCGCATAGCGCGTGATTTCGCGATGGACTTTGGTAACCAGCGGGCATGTGGCGTCCACCACGCGCAGGTTGCGCTTTTGTGCCTGCTCGCGTACAGCAGGGGAGACGCCGTGCGCACTGAACACCACCGTCGCGCCTTCGGGCACCTCTTCCAGGTCTTCTACGAAGATGACCCCGCGCTGTTCAAACGAGCGCACTACATGCTCGTTATGCACAATCGCGTGGCGCACATAAAGGGGCGTGCCGAACGCTTCTAATGCCAGCTCCACCACTTCGATGGCGTAGGCAACCCCTGCACAGAACCCCCGCGGCGCCGCTAACAACACTTTTTCCACGCCCCTATTGTACCCGACGGCAAAACCCCGAATTCCACCGTGCCGTTTCGGCGTGAAATTGGTGTATAATTAGCCAACGGAAAGGAGCTTGCCATGCGATACGCGCGATTATTCGGAGTGAGTGTCGGCATTTTATGCACTCTCTGGAGCTGGAGCCAGCTCCAGCCGGGCTCGCCCTGGCCCTCGCTGGGGAAGGATTATCGGAACACTCGCAAAACAACGCTGGGTGCGCCCACCAACGGCAGCGTGCGCTGGATGTACATCGAGAGAGAGGATCGTGCTCGCTGCTCGCCGGTGATCGCGGCTGATGGCACTATCTACTATGGGACTTCGACAGCGCTGTACGCCGTGCGCCCCAACGGGACGCGCCGTTGGATTTTCTCGAACGGGCTTTCTATGGCGTACTCAACCCCTGCAATCGGAGCCGATGGAACCATCTACACCATCGCGAACCCCCAGGACGCTCAATTGGTTGCCATCAATCCAAACGGGACGCTCCGCTGGAGCCTCTATCTGGGGGGGACGGATGTGTACTCCTCGCCTGCGATTGGACCCGATGGGTTCATTTATGTAACGAACGGCGCGATTCCAGGAGGCTACTTATACTGCATCCACCCAAACGGCACAGTACGGTGGCGTCTGTTTCTGGATGTCGAAGTGAATAGCACGCCCTGCTTTGGGGAGGATGGAACTATCTATGTGGGTTCCGCTAACTATCTCAACGCGGTTTCCCCGAACGGGACTCTGCTGTGGCGCTATCCTGTCTATTACCCTGTGCGAAGTACGATTGTGCGCGTGGGGAATCGGCTCTTCTTCGGAGCATGGGATTCGATGTTCCGTGCCGTCTCCACGAGTGGGCAGCTGGTCTGGCAGGCGCTTCTCCCAGGAGTACACGAGGGGGGAGGCGCTTCCGACGATGCGGCGATTTATGTGCCCTCCCTCACGGGGGAACTCCGAAAATATACCCCTTCTGGGGTTCTGCAGTGGCGTGCGGGCGTGGGAGCGCGATACACTCTCCCAGCGATTGGTGCGGATGGGACGCTGTATGTGGTGGGTCATGACGGTGTGTTTTTTGCGCTTTCCTCGAACAACGCGCTGTTGCGCTGGAGCTATACTCTGCGGCGTTCCACCCCGATTTCGGGTGCTGCTATCGGCGCTGACGGCACGGTCTATCTGGTAGAGGGTTCCGGACGCCTCTACGCTTTCGGTCCTCTGAGCGGATTCCTGATGGGAGGCGCAGATGTTGAAGGCTGGGAAGGCGATTATGAAGGGCTGCCCGTTACGGTACAGTTCTATCAGGAGGGTGAACTGAAATACGAGATGCAGACCACCCTCGATGAGGAAGGGCGGTTCACGCTGGAAAATACCCCCGTCGGCGTCCACGACATCAAGGTGCGCGTCCATCGCTCGCTGACCAAAACGGTGCCTGAGGTGCATCTGGAAGAAGACCGTACCCCAGAAATCCGGGTTATCCTTGGCAACGGCGACCTCAATAGCGATAATGTGGTGGATGATGCCGACCTGTTGATGGTCCTGATGCTCTATGGCGAATACAACCTCGACTACGACCTCACAGGCGACGGCTATGTGGACGACGCCGAACTGCTGATTGTGCTGTTCAATTTCGGCGCGACGGGCGAGTAGCAGGAAGATTTTCACGGGGCGCGAACCTGCAGGGCATGATGCCAGCGCAAGTCTCGTCGGGGGCGCCTGCACGGCTCGGCACACGCCTGTGTTTCCTGTTTTATGCACGCCCCGTGTTTCGCGCGTGGGAGATTTTTTGTAATCACCTGGCGCGCCTGCTGATTCACAAAGAGCGGCGCGCCCTACCGCAGTTCCAGAAAGAATGGGCGCAGTTGAACCTCAGGCGCATGGAGATTCAGCGTGAGCTGGGGCGTATCAGCCGCAGCCACGCCCATGTGTGCGCCCAGTGCGGGCATTGCTGCCAGGGCACACGCGAACGCGATGCGTTTTTAGACCGCATTCTGCAAGACCCCAGCACACCCCACCTCCGCGCGCGGCGCCGGGAGGGGGAGATGATCGCGCTGGTGCAGGCACGCGCTGAAAAACGGCTGCTTCACACCGAAGCACCTCCCGCACCCAACGCATGCAACGAATTGACCTGCAGGGGCTGCCGTATCCCGAACGAGCTGCGCCCAATGCAGTGCCTCGCCTACTTCTGTGGGGCGGCGGTGCGCGCCCTCTCCCAGCAGGAATGCGAAGAGGGTATTCGACTGATTCGCCAGCTGATGCGTCTGCAGTGGGATGCCGTGAAGCTTGCCTGGCGTACCCGAATCGGTTATGGAGAGAAACGATGAGCGTCAAACTCTGTGTTGCGGGCTTAACCCACGGGCATGTGTGGGGATTGATAGACACATGGGCAGATCAGCCTGAAGTGGAGCTAACTGCCGTCGCCGACAGCACCCCCCTGTTAGAGAAGGCGCGCGCCCGCTTCCAGCGTGCCTACGACGACTGGCGCACAATGCTTCAGACGGAACAGCCCGATATTGTGCTGGCGTGCGCCGATAACCGCACCAGCGCCCAGATAGCGATTGCGGGTCTGGAAGCAGGCGCCCATGTGATGGTGGAGAAGCCGATGGCGGCAGACCTGACCGATGCGCAGGCGATGTGGGAGACCGCCCAGCGCACGAGGCGCCTGCTGATGATTAACTGGCCCACGCGCTGGAACCCTGCCTATCAGGCGCTGTTTCGCCGCGCCAGAGCCGGTGAGTTCGGACAGATTTTCGAGTTCCGCTTTCGGATTGGACACGCGGGTCCACGCGAGATCGGGTGCGACCCCTATTTTGTGGAATGGCTTTATGATGAGCATCTCAACGGGGGTGGTGCGCTGATTGACTTCGGCGGCTATGGCGCCGTGATGGCGATCGACCTGCTGGGCATGCCCGAATCGGTGCTGGCGACGCGCGGCAACTTCACCAAGCCCTATGCCATCAGCGACGACCACGCCGTGCTGGTGCTACGCTACCCCAGAGCCGTGGCGGTGCTGGAGGCGACCTGGGCGCAGATGGGCACGGACGGCGCCCCAAACCCGATTGTTTACGGCACAGAAGCCACCGCAGGCGTCTCGGATGGCAAGCTGCGCATCCATCGGCGCGGCGAATCGCCTGTGATGGAAGAGCCTGAGCCGCTCCCGGTGGGAGAGCGCAACCCCGCCGAATATTTCCTGCGCTGTATTCGGGAGAACCGTGCGCCTGAAGGCGTGCTGAATCCGGAGGTTTCGCTTCAGGCGCAGGCGGTGCTGGAGCGGGCGAAGCTCACCACTTGACCGCGCCGCGCTCCTGCAGGCGCAACGCCCACCTGATGCCGCCCAGCAGGTGGCGCTGATACTCTTCGCTCATCCACACATCCACACGGTGCCCCAGCGCCGTGTAAAACACGCGCCCCTTGCCGTATTCGCGACACCACGCCAGCAGGTAATCGCCCGGCTTGCCTGCGTTCGGCGTGCCGTCGTCGGGATGATGGTCTAACGAGAGCAATACCGTAACATTCTGCCGATTGTTCTGCTTGAAGATGTAAATCTCATCAAACACGCTCCACTCTTTGTCGAAATGCGCCACCGCAGGATGTTCGGGCTGCTCCACCCTCGCCGTGACCTTCGTCTGTTTGCCGTGATAGGCGAACTCGCCCTGAATCATCTCCAGATATTCGGGGCGGTTGTGGTAGGTATCCGTCGCGGCGTGAATGCCGATAAACGCCTTGCCCTCTTTGAGCCAGTTCAGGAAAGCGTTCAGGTCGGGGATGCCGATGTCGCCCGTGGTGTTGAGAAAGACCACGCCATCGTAGCGGTTTTCACGCAGGTATTCGGGCGTGAGCATCTTCTGCACCTCGCTGGCGTCGCGGCAATAGTCCACCGTAAAGTCTCCGGAGCGCTCTGCCAGCTGCTGCAGAATCTTTTCGCCCGCTTCGATAGAGTCGCTATGACGGAAGCCTGCGGTATGGGTTACCACGAGAAGTCGCTTTTTGCCTGTCTCCATGCGCGTTGCCTCCTTCTGAGCCGCAATTGCCAGAACGACGCCTGTGAGCGCCAGTACCAGACCGAGCCATCTCATAGTATCACAAGGATACCTCAGCAGCTACGGCGCCTCGAGGGATTCCACAAACTTCTGGGGTGTTGTGCCCCACTCGTTGACATGGGTGATGGGCGTCCAGCCCTGGGGTCCTGGGGCGAGGGCGCGCTCCAGCCAGCGCTGGGCGAGCGCTTTGCGAGAAGGCGCGGGCGCCCAACCTTTGCCTTTCTGGCGTGCTTCCTCCTGGAGCGACTCCCATTTCACCAGCCATGCGTACCAGATGGGCAACCTACCGATTTGCACTCGCCAGAGCCGTTCGGGGTCGTGGCGGACTGCCTGTTCGGCGCGTTCCCAGTTCTGTTCGGCATAGGTCAGCGTCTCCAGGTCTAAATAGGGCGCGTCTTTGGGCTGGATAAAGCAGCCCATTCTGGAATCTTTGGCGCGTTCGGCGAAGCGCCCCATCGCCCGCTTGATGTGAGGCGCCGCCGCACCGTAGTAGCCTTTCAGAAACTCGTCAATCAGTTTGCCATCGTCCTGATAGGGGTTCCACATCAGCTGTGCCAGCACCCATGCCCGCAGTTCCGCCATCTCCGCCCCATGCGATTGGTATGCGCCCTGTTCAAACAGCCCGCGCACGCCGTGCCTGTGGAAGAAGCGCACATTCGCGCCCAGCACAAAATAGTTGGGGTGCGGCAGGATGTAGTGATTGAAATTGGTGGTGTAGTCCCACACATAGAGGCGCTGACTGCGCTCGCTCCAGCCGCGAATGTCGTCGGCGAAGTCTTTGTTCATCGGATGCTCCAGCGGCTGGGCGAAACTGCACTCGATGCTACAGAGACGAATAATCACATTCGGGCGCGGGCGCAGGGTGCGTGTCGGCTTGCGCGTGTACCAGTACGCCAGCGTATCAAACGCCACATGGGGGAACTCTTTTTCAAGACGCTCGGCGATGTAGTTGACCATATCCAGCACCGAGCCGCAGGGCGTGCCCTCGCGCTCGTCTATCGCACGGCAGGCGTCGCACTGGCAAGCGCCCTTCCAGTCGTTCTGGGAGATGGAGATAATCTGCGCCTGCGGGTTTTCACGCAAAATCTGGCGCACGCGCTCCACCAGAAACTCGCGCAGCTGGGGGTTGGTGCAACACAACTGTGCCTTCTCCCACTGGCGCTTGCCGTCAATCAGGCTGTACCATTCGGGATGCTTTTCGAAGTATTGCTCTGGGGGCACAAGCCAGTAGAAGGTATGCACGAAGCCCACATATTCCACTTTGCCCCCGTGTTTTTCGGTAAGGCTGGGGCGGTGTCCGTTCACGCAGTTGCGTGCCGCCCAGTCGCCGTCAAAAGCAGGATACCAGAACGGCTCGCGATACTCAAAAGCGGGCGACTCCTGCACGCGCACAGGGTTCAGGCGAAAAGTGCGCCGTTTCGGAACCAGAGTTGCCCACGGGGCAAACCACCGAATCCCTCCGTAGCGTTGCAGGAACTGATAGACGGCGTAGAGCGTGCCGCGCGGGCGACCCCCTGCCAGCAGCAGATAGCGCCCCTTTGAGAGGATGACAATCTCCTCAGCGCCCAGTCGGTCAAAGGGCACCTCAGGGAACAGCTTGCGAGCAACGCTGCCCTGACCCACCACAATCCCCGCAGGGGGAATCGATTCGTGCGAAGCGACGACCCGTTCAAACGGGGCGCCTGTCATCTGCTGGAGCCAGTGCGCCAGTTCTTCGCTGGCATATACCTCCGCAGGGATTGCGCCCTCCTGAGTCAGGATGGGCATCCGCGCCCGACCCCGATCTGCAATTACGAGGCTCATAAAAAATTATCTTCGGTTCAGGTGAGAGGGTTCCTGTTGCCAACCCTGGGGATGTCTGGAAAATCTCGTCTCTCGCCTGACGGTTGAAGCCGTTCTTATAAAACGAAGCCGACCTGCGTCGGCTAAAGTAGCACGCGCAGGCTGGCTTCGTCTACTAAGAGCGGATTCACCCCTCTTGCTCGGAGGCATCAGAATCCTCGGTTGCCTCCAAATTGCGCCGCAGACTCTCTTCACCGACCACCACGATACTCATCCGTTCCGCACGGAGGTAGCGGGCGCATGCCTCCTGAACGGATTCGCGCGAGACCGTGCGCACCTGTTCAGGATACTGGTGCCAGTAGTCCATCGGCAAGCCGTGGATTGCAATCTGCATAAACAGGTTGGCAATAGACCCCAGCGTGACCCAGCTGAGCATGTGGCGTCCTATCAGATAGTTGCGCACCGCCTGCAGCTCCTCGGGGGGTACAGGTTCATTCAGGAGTCGGTCTATCTCCGCCCGGATTTGCCGAATGGCGTCAAAAGTGTTTTCGGTGGCGGTTTGCGCGGAGGCGACAAACGCGCTGATGCGACGATAGTAGTCCAGATGCGCCCCTACACTGTAGGCGTAGCCGTACTGTTCGCGCACGGTGAGAAACAGGCGCGAGCTGGCGCCTGCTCCCAGCACGCTGACGCCCACCAGCAGCCCCCAGTAATCGGGGCTGTGGCGCGAGGGGCAGAGCGTGCCTATATGGATCACGCTCTGAACCGAGTTCGGGCGCGGCACGAGGTGGAAACCTGTCTCTACAGGCTCCGTGTTCGGCGCGGGGAGTTTGTCTTGTTTCAAAGCGCCCTGCCATGCGCCCAGCTGTTCCTCAAGGTGTTTGAGCAGGCGTTTTGGCGAAAAGTCGCCGACCACAATCAGGGTAGCGCCCTGCGGGCAGTAATGCTCCCGATAGAAGCGATGCAGGTGTTCGGCGTTCCAGCGTTTGACAGCCTCCTCGTTGGGTGCATAGTAGTGATAGGGGTGTGCGCCGAACAGCACCTGACGGAATCGCTCTTCTGCGAGGAAATCGGGCTGGGTGCGCTGCAGCGCCAGCCGCTGGAGCGTGTTGGCACGGTCTATTTCAATCTCGTTGTCGGGGAAGGCGGGGTTGAGCAGCACATCAGCAATTAACTCCAGCATTGGCTCAGTAAACGCCGCGAGGCAGTGGGCATACATCGTGGCGGTTTCGGTGTTCGCGGCGAAACCGAGGCTGCCGCCATAGCGTTCTGCCTCGTCGGCAATCTGGAGGCTGGTGCGACGGGGTGTGCCTGCCGTCATCAGGCGTGCGGTTGCCCCCGCGACGCCCAGCCATTCGGGGTCGTCAAAGGCGCGTCCGCCCGTCGGCAACACAAGCCGAAACTCCACCACGGGGGCGCGCTTGTCAGGCAGGAGCCACACGCTGACGCCGTTGGAGAGCGTCGCCGTTTCGGGCAGGGGCAGGTGCAAAGCGCCCATCGGATGGTCCGGTGGGGGTGTGCGTCGGCTCATGCGGCACCTCCTTGCGATGCGCCTGGCAGAATCGTCATCACCGTGCGATTGCGTGAAGTGGCGAGATAGCGCCCAACCGCCTCACGCACCTGTTCGGGTGTGATGCGCATCAGGCGCTGAAGCATCGTGTTCACCTCGCCGGGGTCGCCTTCGAACAGGGCGCAGTAGGCGAGGCTGAGCGCCCGCCCCAGCGGGCTTTGCATCCCGTAATAGAGGTTATCGCTCCAGCGTTGCGCCAGAATCTGCGAGCGCACTCGCTCCAGCTCCGCCTCAGAGATCCCTTCCTGCGCCATGCGTTCTATCTCTTCATAGATGAGCGCCTCCACCCGTTCGGGCGCTACGGTGGGATGGTGGAGCGTGAAGATTCGGAACAGACTGGGCGCGGGGCGCGCCTCGGCGCCGCCCGAGACGCTCACCGCCACTGCCTCCTCTTTGACGAGCCGCTGATAGAGGCGCGAGGCGCGTCCCCCCACCAGAATTTCGCCTGCAATCTGCAGGGCGTCGTTTTCCAGAGTGTTGCGGCGGGGGATTTTCCACGCAATCGCGAGCGCGGGCACGCTGGCTAAGGGGTCATGGAAAACTTCGCGTCGCTCTTCGCGGTCAGGTTCGGAGCAGTCCACAGGTGGCGGCGCAGGCTGTGGCGGGATGTCCTCAAAATAGGTTCTGACCTCGCGCATCACACGCCGCCCATCGTAATCGCCTGCAATCACCAGCACGGCGTTATTCGGTGCGTAGTAGATTTTGAAAAATTCCTGCACATCCGCCAGCGTGGCGTTGTCAAGGTCCTCCATCGAGCCAATGATCGAGTGCTGGTTGGCGAAGTTGTCGTAGGCGATTTCGCGGAACCGTTCCATCGCCCGCGCGTAGGGTTGGTTATCCACCGAAAGGCGGCGCTCCTCTTTGACCACCGCACGCTGATTGTCTAAGTTTTCCTGAGAAACTGCCAAAGAGCGCATGCGGTCTGCCTCCAGCCATAGCCCCAGCGGGAGCTTCGAGGCGGGCAGCAGCTCAAAGTAGGTGGTCAGGTCATAAGAGGTAAAGCCGTTCAGCACGCCGCCGTTCGATTCCACATATTTGAAGTGCATCTCGCGCGGCACATTTTCGGAACCCTGAAACATCATGTGTTCAAACAGGTGGGCGAACCCCGTTTTGCCAGGGCGCTCGTTGCACGAACCGACCTTATACATCACCAGCACGGCGACCACTGGTGCCACTTTGTGGGGCGACAGGATGACTCGTAACCCGTTGCTCAGGGTGTGTTGCTGGTAGGGAATCGTGGCATCATGGATTTTCATTGGGAACCTCCTTATTCACGGTGTTTGAGTTGCGGACGCTCGTCGAAATGGAGCGCATTCGTTTCGCTGAAGACCTGGTTATGGAACTTTTTCAGCAGGGCTTCGGCTTCGGAAGCGAATCGGAACGAGCCTGTAACTTCGCCCTGCCAGACATCCTGAATCACCCAGTCGGGCACGGGCATATACACAATCGGCTCAGGGGCGGGAATGCGCACGCAGAGAATCGCGGGACCGAGGCTCGGCTCCAGAAAGATGAACTCCAGAATAATGCTATCGGGGCGGTAATGGGTCGTGCCTGTTTGAACGGTTGCGCGGCGGAAGCATTCTTTGAGGGTTTGCTCGTCATAGTCCCCCACAGGCGGGGGCTGGCGCTGCTGGAGCGCCTCGAAGACTGCCTGCATCTGGCTTCGCACAAACTCACGCAGAGTCATGGTTGCCTCCTGTAGCGCAAAAACAGTTCGCTCCCTTCCAGATAGGCGGAGAGGAGCGTATACTGGGGCACACGCTCGCGTGGCAATCCTGCGCCGTCCACCATCGTGGGCAGGTGGGCGCCCCCTTTGACTTTCGGAGCGAGCGTGAGAAAGATTTCGTCTACCATGTCGGCATCGAAGAAATAGAAGTTCAGTGTGCCGCCTCCTTCCACCAGCAGATAGCGCACCTCGTAGTGCGTGTGCAGAATCTGAACCACCTGAGTGATGTCCACGCGCGTTTCGCCCACAAGGTGGAGCGTCGCCACCTTTTCGAGCGCCAGCTGGCGGTCGGGGGGCAGGTGGGTGGGGGCGAAAATCAGGGCGCGCCCCGACTTGAAAAAGGAATGCTCGGTAGGCAGATCGCCGCTGGTGGTGACCACCGCCCGCAGGGCGCGTTCAGGGTAGTTCAGGTGCGAGTCGGCTCGCAGGGTGCCGCTGCCAATCAGGATGGCGTCAGCGTGGCGCTCCAGGCGGTGCATCAGTTTCTGGTCTACGGGGCTGCCCAGCCCCTTCGCCGAGGACCCCAGATCGCCCAGAATGAGTTTGCCGTCCAGCGTGGTGACGGTGTTGGTGAAGATGTAGGGGCGATGGGGAGGCGGCGCAGGAAATTGCACCTCCTCGTAGAGCGACTCCGGGTCGCCTTGCCAACCAGTTGCGTCGAAGAGCCGGATCATAGAAACCCCCATTTTGACGAACAGCCCCCGACGCGAGCGCGCGGGGGCTTTGTTGTCGCAGCCTTTCTGGCGTCCGTGCTTAGTGGGGCACGCGCCGTGCGCCCGCGTATCGTTTACTATAATACCCGCTATTCAGCGAGTCGATACGCACGCGCCCGCGTGCGCTGGAAGCGTGAATGAACTTACCGTTGCCAATATAAATCCCCACATGGGAGATGCGTCTGCCCCGTGTGCGGAAAAAGACCAGATCGCCCGGTTGGAGCTGGTTGCGGGGTACAGGTTTACCCACTTGTGCCTGTGCGGCGGAGTGGTGAGGCAGGTGAACCCCCGCGTGGCGAAAGATGTAGCTGGTGAAGCCAGAGCAATCGAACCCGCGAGAGGAGCTACCGCCTCGTCGGTAAGGCGATCCCAGATATGCCATCGCTTTCTGAAGGAGTTGGCGTGTGCGCTCGTTGTTTGCCTGCACAGCGGGCGCTTGCCGCTGGGGGAAGCGACGGTTGGTCGATGCGGTTTTGCGGGGGGTGCTGGTTGACGCGGTGCGGGCGGCAGCCGTTCGAGGCGGCTGGGTCGGCGAAAGATAGACCGATTTCACCCAGCCAATGCGTCCGTTCGTTAGCTGCACACGGCTCCATTCGCCCTGTCGTGCCAGAACCTTGACTTTCGTCCAGCGATCTACAATCGTGATGCGGGGCGAGTTCACGCTGGGCTTCTGGCGGATGTTGATGCGGTCTTTGTTGATTTCTGTCCAGCCTGCAGTGGGGGCAGAAGCGGTGCGCGTTTTGCCAGAAGCCGAGTTCGCGCTGCCCTTGACAGGGATTTTGATAACCTGTCCGGGCTGAAGGGCGTGCGGATTGCGCAGATTGTTGACCTTCAGCAGGTCCGGAAGTCGCAATCCGTGTCGGTGGGCAATAGTATAGAGGCTATCGCCCTTTTTGACGGTATAGTTTATTGTCTGCTGCGCCGAGGCTGCGACAATCAGGCTCACGAGTAGGGCGCTCAGCCCTATACGCACTGTGTTACCCATAGCGTCCCTCCTTGGTGTGGTTTCTCGTGCCCTGCGACCTCGGTCGCAAAGCGCCCCCAGTATACCCCATCGAGGGGAGGGATTTCAACCCTTCAGTAAGGGTGTTCGAAAAATCACTGCCGGACAGGACGGGTGAAACTGCTCTGTCGCAAAGATGCCCGATGGAACCCACGATGCCCCCGAAAGAGCGACGGCGAAAGCCGTTCCTAAGAAACAAAGCCAGCCTCCGCTGGCTATAGCCCCCTGTTTACGGTGGTTGGGGGGCTGAGCCGACGCAGGTCGGCTTCGTTTCATAGGAACGGCTTCAGCCGTCGGGCACATAAGAAGACACCCTCATCCTTCGGTCTGTGGAAAGGAAATTTCCATCTTGAGGTACTCTTAAGTCAGTGATTGTATGGCAACCAGAACACAGAGCGTCCCAGCCGAGATGAGCGTGGAAGAGTTCCTCAACTGGGAGCAGGAAGATGTCCACGCGGAACTGGTTGACAACAAGGTGAGGGTAAAGGCGCCTGTATCCCGAGAGCATCAAGAATCCAGTGGTTTCCTGCTGGCGCTTATTGGGCTATGGGTAGAGCGGCACAAACCCGGCGGCGTGGTGTATCATCCGCCCTTCGCGGTGAAGCTGACCATGCCCGACGGTGAGCAGGAGGTGCGCGAACCTGACCTGATCGTCATTCTGCCCGAACATTTAGACCGCCTCCAGCGCACCTATTTTGATGGGGCGCCCGATCTGGTGGTGGAGATTGTCAGCAAGGAGAGTCGGAGCCTTGATCGGGGCGAGAAGTTTTACGCTTATGAGGCGGGGGGCGTGCCTGAATACTGGATGATTGACCCGGAGCGCAAGCAGGCGGAATTTGCCCAGCGGGGCGAGGACGGTGCGTATCGGATTGTGTTTTCGGGTTCTGCAGGGGTTTATTCCAGCCGCGTGCTGGAAGGTTTCTGGCTTAAAGTGGAGTGGCTCTGGAGCCAGCCGCCCGTGTGGGATGTGCTGAAAGAGTGGGGCTGGGTTTGAGTTAAGGAGCAGGCATGAGCGCCTGCTCCTTAGCTTTAACTAACACCCACTGCCGAAGTTGAACAGCACCACGAGCAGGTCGGCGTCATCGACCACGCCGTCGCAGTTGGTGTCGACACGACCGAGATTGCTACCTGTCTGCCCGAAGGCGAACAGCACTGCCAACAGGTCGGCGTCGTCCACACAGCCGTTGTTATCCACATCGCCATTATGGGCGACGCAGCAATCAGCGGGGTTGCCGCGCGTGGCGCCCTGGGCGTCCGTGAGGAAGACCGTGTAGACGCCACCTGCGGAGGTAGTGCCGCTCCAGCTGTTCACACGCGAGGTCGCTTCGGGTCCGTCGGGACAGCGCACCGTGCCGAAGGGCGAGTTGTTCCAGATGAGATTCCCACCGCAACCCAGCGCGTCCCGATTGTAGCGGCTGATTGCCAGATAGTAGACCCCAGCGGGGCGCCCTGTCAGGCAGCCAGTGGAGTTGTCGATGCGTGACTGGGTGCCGCCTGAGTCATCATTGAACACCACGCCCTTGCCGTTCGAGTCGAACAGCCAGAGCTGGGTGTCGAAGCCCGCGCCGCCGACTGTGGTCGCGACGAAGTTGGCGGGGTTCGCCAGGTAAATAGCGTACATGTCCACATCATCAGCCTCCAGCACGCCATCCACCCGCGCCAGCGCGCCGCCTGGTGTCGACTGGGAGGTCTCTGGCAGGTCGCCTGCATCGCTCTGTTCCAGCAGCACGCGCAGGGTGCATTGCGAGCGGCTCCAGCTGAAATCGGCGTTGGTGGGGCAGTAGTTGAACTCCGCGTTGATGGTGTGGTTGCCCACTGTGAAGCTGTTCGGAATGGTGTAGTTGAGCTGCGCGACGCCCGAAGCGTTGGTGACAGCACCTCCGACGAAGTTGCCGTCCACATAGAAGTCAATCACCGCGTTGGCAATCGGGTTATTATTGTCGGCGCGGGTGAGTGTGGCGGAAAGGGTTGTGGTAAAGCCGCGGCGTTCGACGGCGTCAGCACAGACCAGATTGCTCCGTACTTTGCGCAGGGTAATCTCGTGGGCGGAGGTATGCCATGTACCAGAACGGGCATGCTCGCCTGCCAGCCACACAGTGCGGAAGTCGCACGGGTCCAACTGGGAGGCGGAGTAGTCGCCCCAGCGATCCGCTGTGGAGCCGCCTGCGACGCCTGAACCGAACCGCAGCCCAATACCCGCCCCGATGTTGGGGTCGCCCTCCAGCCACGGGTAGACGAGGAAGCTCACATAGTAGGGAGCGCTTGCGTCGCCGTTGGAAGCGTTCAGCCCCAGCGCCATATCCTCATCGCGGGTGGCTTCAAGGGTGGGGAAGAAGGCATCATACGCGGCGTTGAAGAGAAGCAGCCCATCGCGCGGCGCCGTGTTGTTGGACACATCCAGACGGTAGTATTTGCAACCCACCGACTGCCCCGAATTGACGCCCACATGGTGGCTGGTGTAGAGGTAGGGGTAGTTCAGGCGCGACTTATCGGTGATGCGGCAGTCCACGGTCCACAGCACGCGCCCTCTGCCTGGCTCGCGAGCGTTAGGGGGCGGTGAGTAGGCGCCTACGCCAATGTCGGATTGATGCACAAGGTTCGGCGTACCCGTGCCCTGGTGCCACGCGGTGGGGTTCTCGATGCGGTACACCCGCACGAAGTTGCCACCCCCAAACGGGATATGCGCCCAATAGTGTTGACGGGGACCTACAAGAACCCGATAGCCCTGCGCAGGGGCAATTGTGCCGGGCAGGCTCCAGAAGTCATACCAGCCAGCTGCCTGCGCGTTGTAAATCTGGTTCTTCCAGAGGATTCGCACCTTCGCATAGCGGAAGCCACCGCCCACATCGTACATATTGCCAGCGAGATAGACCGCCTCGTTGTCGTAGCCGAGATGGGGGAAGTCCACCCACTGGTTTCGCTCGATGCCCCCGTCAAAACGGGCGTTGAAGTCGTAGATAATCCAACTGCCGTGGGGATTGGAATCGTCCGAAATCATCAGCGTCCACCATGAGCCTTGCGAACCGCCTGAGCCGCGCATGCGCAGGTAGAGAATCAGGTATCGTCCATTCCAGGGGTCATACACACAACGCGGGTCGAACATAAAGTCGGTCGTGCCCAGATAGCTCTGAATATCGACGCGGTACTGTTCGTTGCCGTGTCGGTCGTAGATTGCCCAGTCGTCGTTGGTGGCGACAATTACATGGTTTGGTCCAACCGCAATATTGGTGTCGGGCGGTGTGAGGTCGTTGGGACCAATCGCGTCGAACCAGCGGAAAGCGTCCAGCGCCTGAGGATAGAAGTCGGAGACGGAGAGCTGGAAAATCTGCGCGGCGGTCGAATCGCCTGGCGTCAGATCGCGCTCTATCTCATGCTTGGGCGCTTCCTTCTGGCGGAACGGCGCTTTGGGCAGGGGCTTCGCGGGGAACCGTTCGGTGGAGACCACCGTCGGCACAACGAACCCGCTGGAGCCACCTTGATACGCAGGGTCGTGGGGGATGCCTTCAAATGCAGAGAGCGGCAAATCAATCATGTAACGCTCGCCGTTTGCAGAAAGCACCTCACCCTTCTGGTCAGCGTACAGCATGAGCCATCCTGAACTCAACAGGATAGCCATCGTCAAGGTACGGCAGGATAGGTGGAACATAGAGTCTCCTTTGCTGCGAAACATCAGCAGCAAAGATAGTATACCCCATGTTGTCGTGAAAACGCGAATCAGCCTCTGGCGTGCCAGTTTTCAAATAGCTCCAGCGCGCGCTGACGGCTTTTGTCCAGTTCCACTTGAGGGAAGGGATAGGTTTGCCCCAGCGCGACGCCCGCCGCCTCCAGCACCGAAGGGGGCGCTTCCCATGGGGCATGGAGGTATTCGGTGGGCAGGTTTCGCAGCTCGGGAACCCACTGGCGCACATAGGCGCCGTTGGGGTCAAACCTGCGCCCCTGCAGCACGGGATTGAAGATGCGGTAGTAGGGCGCCGCATCGGCGCCGCAGCCTGCGCTCCACTGCCAGCCCAGCACATTGTTTGCGGGGTCGGCGTCCACCAGCGTATCCCAGAACCACGCCTCGCCCAGCCGCCAGTGGTAGAGCAGGTTTTTGGTCAGCCACGAGGCGACAATCATGCGCACACGGTTATGCATCCAGCCCGTGTGCCACAGCTGGCGCATGCCCGCGTCCACCATCGGGATGCCCGTGCGCCCTTTGTGCCACGCGCGCACTTCGGGGGTAGTTGTGTCCTGCCAGGGGAAGTTGCGAAACTCAGGGCGCAGCGGTTCTGTGAGCGTGTGGGGGTGGTGATACAGCACATGGTAGGCGAACTCGCGCCAGCCCAGCTCGCGCAAAAACGACTCCACCCCCTTGCTCCATTGACCGCCTGAGGCGTTGAGGGTGGCGTGCCATATCTGACGCGGGCTGATTTCGCCATTCGCGAGGTAGGGTGAGAGGCGAGAAGTGCCGTCCACATCAGGGCGATCGCGCATGTCGGCATAGGCATGCACTGCCTGCTGGAGAAACGCCTGCAGTCGCTGATGCGCAGCGGCTTCGCCAGGCTGCCATGTGGCGCGAATGCCGCCTGCCCAGTCGGGTACAGGCAACAGCCTGAGCGATTCCAGCGACACACCTTCCGGCGGAGCCGATTCGGGGGGCAGCAGGCGCTCCGGGGCAGGGAGCGGACTGGGAACCTGCGCCGTTTGCAGAAACCGCTTCCAGAACGGCGTGAACACCGTGTAGGGCTGACCGCTATCGGTACGCACAGAGTCGGGGTCGTGCATCAGGCGGCTGGGGAAGGCGCGGACCTCAATGCCTCGCGCCTTGAAGGTATGGGCTACGCGCTCCTGAAGGGTGCGCCCGATGGGGTCGTAGCGCGTGTTCCAGTAAAGCGCATCGGCGCGGGTGGTGGTCAAAACCGCTTCCAGCACGGGCAGGCTCTCTGGGGCGCGGTAAAGATAAAGGTCGTTGCCCCGTTGACGGAGCGATTCCTGCAGGCTCTGCAGGCTATAGTGGAGCCACCATTTACGGGCGCCGCCCCATGCGCGTTCGCCCAGCTCTTCAGGGGCGTAAATGAAAACGGGCGCCACACGCCCGCGCCGGGCGGCTTTCCAGAGCGCAGGGTTATCATGCACGCGCAAATCGTCCCAGAACCACACAACCGTCGTTGCCATCGCCTTAAAAGAAAAAGGAGGACGACAGGCAAAGGAGAGCAAAACCTGCCGCCCCCAAGAAGATAGTTGCTTGCTACCTCTATATACGAGTGAGCCAGCGCGCAAGTTCCCAAAACCTCGCATCCGATTCTGGGGGCGTATACGGTATAATCCTCTTTGAGGAGGACTATGCGACGATGCAGATGATGGTCAACTGGAACGGCACGCTTATGCCCCTGGAAGAAGCTCGCATCCCCGTGTTTGACCATGCTTACCTTTACGGTGATGGGCTTTTTGAGGGGATTCGCATTTACAATCGTCGTATCTTCAAGCTGGATGAGCATCTGAAGCGCCTCTACGGGGGATGCCGCCATCTGGACATTCAGGGCATGATCCCCTACGAGGAGCTGAAGGCGCGCATCATCCAGACGGTAGAGGCGTCCAAAGCAGAGAACGGCTACATCCGTGTCTCGGTCTCGCGCGGCACGGGGATTGGGCTGAACCCTGAGAACATCAATCAGACGCCGAATGTGATGATCGCCGTTACGCGCCTTTCGCTCTATCCGCCTGAGCTGTACGAGTCGGGACTGCGTGCCGTGACGGTGTCCACGCGCGTGATGACGCCCGACTCGCTGGATCCCCGCATCAAGTCCATCGGGCGGTATGTGAGCAACATTCAAGCCAAGATCGAGGCGAACCGTCAGGGGGCAGGCGAAGGCATCATGTTAAATGCACAGGGCTATGTTGCGGAAGCCACGGGGGATAACATTTTTGTGGTGCACGATGGTGTGCTCCGGACTCCTCATCCCTCGTGTGGTATTTTGAAAGGAATTACGCGCGATACGGTGATTGAGATTGCCCACGATCTGGGCATTCCTGTTGAAGAGACATGGCTGACCCTGCATGATGTCTATACCGCCGATGAGGCGTTTTTGACGGGCACCGCGGCGGAGATTATCCCGATGATTATGCTCGATCACCGTCCGATAGGCGACGGCACGCCCGGTGCGCTCACGCGCCGAATCATTCGGGAGTTCCACCAGCGCACGCGTGAGGTGGGCGTTCTCGTGGGGCGATAGCCGATGGGATGCGCCTACTGCACCAGCCCCGTCTGGGCAAGCGTTCGGACGGGGATTGGGGTGCTGGGGTTGTGTGAAGCCTGTTTCGGGGTGTGGGAGCGTCGCCGGGGCGGCGCTCCCTTGCAGAAATGGATTCGCGAGATAAAGCCGCCCGCACGCTCCTACACCGCGTGCCCCTCTTGCGGCGCCACACCCGACCAGATTCGCCAGACGGGACTCTACGGCTGCTGTTTCTGCTATGTGTTTTTACAAGTACGCTTGTAATTTCCAGGTTTTCGGCATCATTTTGCTGAAGCGCACTACCTACGACACCTCAGATTGGTCGGGAGCCTGACCCCTGACCAACAGGCAAGAGAGCGCGTCGTGCATGCACTGAGGACTTGCGGAATCGCGAGCTGGGGTTGCTTCTGGGCACTACAACCTGTAGCGTATAGGAAGCGCGAGGGGTACAAGAGGCTGTATCTGGTGCCCGGGGTGGGACTCGAACCCACACGGGTTGCCCCAGAGGATTTTAAGTCCCCCGCGTCTACCGTTCCGCTCTCCACTATCGGTAGTGGTGTGCATACCTATTCACCACCACTGCCTGTATGTTCACGACTCGCAGGCAAGTCTCAGCGCGGTCAATCCTCAGGTCATGCACACCCTCTGGCGGGCTTTCTCGCAAGCGGGGCACTTCAGCAGGATTCCGTAGCGTTCTGGGGTATACTAATCCCGCGTGTCGTGCCACAGCCACGATACGCCACGCCAGCGGGTAGTGCGAGTACCGCGCTGGCATTCTCTTTTTTCGCGCCTGCCTGTGAAGATTCCTGCCACCTTCCACACGCCAGCAGGACGCCAGCGGACAGGCTTCGGACGCCTCACCACAGCTCGAAGGAATCTTCCTCTATCCGCAAGTGCTTCAGCACCAGCTCTATCGCTCGCAGCTGAATATGCGGGTCAGCCGAGTCCAGCAGGGCGTTCAGCGCCGAGAGCGCCCGATTCTGCAACGCCAGCAGGCTCGTGCGTGCCTGTTGACGCAGGTCGTCTAATATCGCCTGCACCTCTGCACGGGCACGCCATCGGCGAAGCGTGCGCTCACTCACGCCCAGCCGACGGGCAGCTTCGGCACAGCTTCGGCTACTCCAGAGCGCTTCCGCAATTCGTACAGGTTCCACATCGATTAGATTGCGGACACTTGCGGACAGAAACGGACATAACGCCATCAGGTATGCTTCGAATCGCCGTGTTCAGGGAACTCACCGAAACCGAGTTCTGGGAACGCCTCGCGCTCCGAATCGATGTACGCCGTGCCCTGCAAACGCTTGCCCCAGAAGAGCGGGCGCTGATAGAGTTGCTTCTGCAAGGCAAGAGCCTGCACAGCGCCTGCAGGCAATTGCAGATTCGGAACCCGCAAGCCGTGTGGGACTCCATCACCACACGCCTGAAAGAGGCGCTCAAGGGCTACGGATAATCCGCAATTCGCAGTCGTAAAACGCCCGAAAACGCCCACAAAATGGCGCGATTCAGCAGAAACCTGCAAGCCCCGAATCAGGCGATTCGTCGGGCAGGACAGAAAGGCGTCTATCCGTCAAGCCCGTGCCCGTTTCAGGATTGCGGAACTCTGGAAGTCTATAAGGGAAGTTCCACAGTTCCACAGTTCCGCAATCGCGCCCGAAAGGGTTGCAGGATTAGGGAATAAGGGAAGTGCCCTTAAGGAGTTCCGTTATTCCCTTATTCCGCAATCGCGCCCGAAGGCTTACCGCAGAATCTCTACTATCGCGTTCCAATCGCGAGGCGTCCACACATAGACTTCCACACAGGGGCAGGTCGCCAGCACTTCCAGCCAGCCCTGTTGCAGGGGCGTGGGCTTCCTGCCTTCGCGTTTCAGCTCGGCGAATATCAGCCGTCCCTGCCGTGCCAGCACAAGGTCAGGGAAGCCCACATCGCCCTGCACAGGGGTCAGCCAGCGCCCGCGTTGCGTGAGGGCAGGGCGGGCGTGATACACACGCCAGCCCCGCAAGCGGGCATACTCTATCAGCGTGCGCTGGAAGTCCCGCTCAGCCGTCCAGCTCTTCACGCGCCACAACCTCGCCTGTGATTCGTACCTTCGCCAGCACCTTGCCCAGCTCGCCTGCCAGCGCAAAGCGTCGGCGGGTCTTGCCTTGCGAAACCGTCAGCACCACCTCGCCGTTGCGCTGTTCCAAGTCCACCATAAAGGCGCCCGCGAAGTAGACCGCACGGGCGTTGCCCAGATACACCGTCAGCGTCTTGGGGCGTTCTATCATGGCTACACCTCCAGCACCAGTTGCGGGTCAGTGGGCTTCTGCACCCGCCAGCGCGAAAGCACCACTGCCAGCTGTTGCCCGTACCCGCGCTCCAGCGGAAACGCCAGCGCCTCAAAACTTCGCGCTGAGAGCCGATAGACCGCGCCCGTTTCCACATCCTGCACCTCTATCGTGTCAAACTCGGCGCGATACCGCTGGAACAGGTCGGCGTCTATCGCAATCGCAGGGGGCTTGCGCAGGAAGTGCTTTGTGCCCACGATACGCTTTTTCAGCGTGCGGTTCTCTATCACGCCATACACCTTGCCGTTCGGGGCTTGCAGGAGAATGCGCCCCTGTTGCCGAATCTGCCTCTTACCTCTTACCTCTCCTGACAAGGTATCACCTCCTGCAGGGGCGTGGCAGGCAGGCACACGCCCCTGCTCCTGTTGGGCTTAGCCTTCCGTCGGGCGGGCAGGGCGAAGCGGGAGCAGTTCCTGCACGCTGTTGACCTCGCGCCCTTCGGGCGTGGCTTTCACAATCACCACAGCCCGCGCCTCTTTGCCCACCAGCGTGGCGAGGTCTATCTGCTCACCTGCCTGCAGAGGGCGTCCTATCAGCGCCGACACCCAACGCACGCACTTGCTGGCAGGATTGCCCGACGGGGAACAGAATGCCGTCAGCGTGCGCCCTGCATAGTCGCCTTGTGCCACTTCCAGCTTCCAGCGGAGCTGTTCGCCATACTTGCCGTCCACAGTGGTCAGCTCCACCAGCTTCACGCGATATTCCCCAGTTGGCAGGGGTTCTGTGCTTTGGATGGTGAGAATCATCGCCGTTGCACCTCCTTACATCAGCGTCGGTTGGACAGGGGTAGCACCCCTGTCAGCGGGTTGGGTTTGGGTAGCGGTCAGCGCAGGTTCACCTGTGCTGTCCCGTTGCTGGAGCGCCCGCGTGGCGAGGGGGATAGCGTCCGTGCCCGCGAGGTCATAGAGGGCGTTCAGGTAGCTCTCGCGTCCTGCGGGGAGGGTGTAGCCGTAAGCGGGCAGTTCCAGCGGTGGGAAGCCTCGCGCTTGGGCGAAGCTCCAGAAGATTCGGAGAGCGTCTATCTCGTTAGGTTCCAGCGCGAAGTCGCCCTGTGTGAGGGTATTCAGGATGGCGTCCAGTTCGGGGTCAGGGTTCAGTTCCTGCCGTGTCGCGAAGGGGTTGCGGATTGGGGAATAAGGGAAGTCCATTAAGGAAGTTCCGCAGTTCCCGAATTCCTCAATTCCAGCCGATTGTGGAACAGATTGGGGAATAAGGGAAGTGCTATTAAGGACTTCCTCTATTCCCTTATTCCGCAATCGGAATCGGTAGGGGTTGCTTTTCGCTCCTGTCCCTTCGCGCTCCACCAAGCCTGTGGCGCTCAGTTCCTGAAGCAGCTGGCGTACCCAGCGCTTCGTGAGGGAACAGCCCAGCTCCTCAAGGTACTCCCGTACTTCCTCAGCGGTTGCCTCGCCCAGTTCCTGCAAAGCCTGAAGCACCTGTGCTTTTGCGTCCTGCTCCCGCTGTTCAGGAAGCACCTCATTCGCCAGCCCCTTCACCCGATAGCAGGAACCGTCCTCTGAAAGCTCCAGCACCAGCGCTTCGGGCGTGAACGCCCATAAACGGCTTGCCACAGGCGTCAGCACCCGCTGGCGCGAATGCTCCCGACACGGCGTCAAAAACAGCACCGTGTCCACCTCAGCGGTGAAAGCGTGCGAGCCTGCCACATCCGTTATCTCCCCTTCGGGCGAAAGATTCTTCCGCGTATGGTGAGCCAGCACAAGGGCGGTATCGGGCAGGGCGTTCAGCAAGTCCACAAAGGGCGCCAGCGCACTGGAAACCGACGCCGAGTCGTTCTCATCCCGAATCTGGCAGAATCGGCGTACCGTGTCCACTATCACCACATCGGGCGCGTGGGAGCGAATGCTCTGTGCCCAGCGGATGGGGTGAGCGCGAGGAATCTCGTTCAGATAGAGGTTCGCCAGTTCGGGGTACTGTTGCAGGCGCAGTTGCCACACGGCGAGCGGTTCCTCTGTGAGGTACAGCACTTTCAGCCCCTGCTGGAGCCACTCGCGACAGGCGTGTATCAGCAGGGTGGTCTTGCCTGCTTTGGGGTGAGCCGCCAGCAGGGTGAGCGTGCCTCTGGCAATCAGCCCGTCCTGTCCCAAGAGGGGCAGGTACGCTATCGTGCGGTTCTGGGCGCGGGCGAGAATCTCGCGCAGGGGCGCGAAGGTGGGCGTGGCGTCGTCTTCTGGGGTTTGTGCCGATTCGTGCAATTGTGCAATCGTGCAATCCCTTAAGGCGTTGCACGATTGCACAAATCCGTCCAGCGCTTGCAGGAATCTTTCCCTTTCAGCGCGTTCGCGAATCCAGAGCGCATTTACATCCTTACACCCTTCGGGCAAAGACACCACCTGCACCCGCTGAAGCAGGGCTTCGGGGCAGGTTATCGCCAGATTCCTCAGCAGGTGTTGCCCCGCCTCATCACGGTCAGGAATCACCACCACGCGCGAAAACGCTTGCAGAAACGCCCACCACTCGGCTTGCCACACGCTGGCGCCAGGGACGCCCAGCGCGGGCAGTCCTGCGCTCCAGAGCGTATGCGTGTCCGACTCACCCTCACACAGATACACCACCTCCGCATCGCGCCACTCTGGCAGGCGCCACAGCCCGTAGAGCGTCGGCTTATCGCCTGTTCGCCAGCGGAAGCGGTTCTCGCCCGTGAGGGCGATTCTGTACCGTACCGCCTTCAGGTTGCCCTCGCTATCGCGATAGGGTATCCGCACGGCAGGAATCTGCTGATATTGGGCATCTTCACAGCCCCACTCGCGAAGGCGGTCTATCGGCAGTTGCTTCGCGCGGGCGTAGCGTTCCAGCGTCAGTCCTTGCGGGTCAGGGCGCGAGGCAGTTCGTGTGAGAAGATTCTGCAGGGCGCGTTGCACAGCGTCTTGAGGACACCCTGCGAAGCAGTGCCAGAGGAGTTTGCCGTTTTCCTCTTTCAGGGAGAGCGAGGGATGTTCGTCGGCGTGGGCGGGGCAACAGGCGAGGTAGCTCCCATCCGAGAGGCGCTGGACTTTCTCAAGGTGGGGTAAAATATCCGCAAGGTGCAGGTTGCAGTCCCTCACGCCTTGCCCCCTGCCGTTCAGGTGGGGGGCATGTCCGTTTCTCATGACTGGGTAGCACCTCCCTGCTGTGCCTGCTGTTCCAGTTCGCCCCAGAGTTCCTCATAAGACACGCCCAGCGCGTCGGCAATCCGCTCGCGTACATCCCGCCTGCGTGGAGGCAGGTTCCAGCACTCCAGCAGTATCAGCGTGCGGTTGCCACAGCGTGCCTTATATGCCAGCACATCCAGCGGTAGCCCCCGCTCCTTGCGCAGTTCCCTGACTCGCTGTCCGATTGATTGCATTTTCCTCACCTGTTCGGGTATGATACACGGTACACCTGATTGGCAGGAGGTGTACCTTATGGCGCGAATAGACAAGGTGAGAGAGTGGGCGCGGGGTGTTCTGGAGTTGCGAGGGGTTTCCCCAGCAGAAGCGCAGGCGTTCGTGCAAAGCGAGTCGTTTCGGTGGTTAGCAAGCGGGCTTGAGATGGCTGGGGGACTTCATGCAGTAGACTGCGAAGCCGACTTCGAGCAAGAGTATGGCGCAAACATACTGCAGGCGTTTCGGGACTGGCGTACCCAGAAGCGTACCCAGCACGCGGCAAGGCACGCAATCCGATTCTCCGACGCCTTCACGCAATTGGGGAAACCCGCCGCGAGCAGTTTCCACTCAGGGGCAATCCCGCTGGAGTGGCTCTGTGAATCTGACCAGCGCGAGGTAGAGCAATACATTCAGTGGAAGGAAAATCAGATTCGTGCCACCTGTGGACGCTCTATAGAAAAGATTCTCGGATGCTCCTTGCCCCTGACGCCAGAGAAGCGAGCCGAGTTTCTGATTCGCTGGCGTCAACACCCCTGCATTCTCTCCTATCAAGAAGCATACGAATCTGTCAAATATGATGATTATAGGTATCACATATTCACTCTGGCTCTTGACGCCTTATCAGATTCGCTTTTAGAGCGTATACGGGAAGTAAGTTCTCACACTTGCCTCACCCCCAACTGACATAAACGACGCAACGCCAACACGATCA
>OGCH01000170.1_pt1 | contig 41844 bp, 59 predicted proteins | sample 1570111 | NCBI WGS metagenome assembly OGCH01 (sample SAMN03436243, study PRJEB24508) | hot springs metagenome | biome: Desert Springs; feature: Hot Springs; material: Water | place: USA: Great Boiling Spring, Nevada | collected 2008-12-01 | depth 0 m m | reverse complement strand
CGCGCAGTATTGATAGTTTCAGCTTCTGTGGGGAGAAGGCTTCCGACGAGCCGTCGAGCTTAGCAACTGTGTACATCCTCTATCTTTCTTTTTTTTAAATAAATGAACTTCAGCTAAAATGAGTTAGGAAGGGACTTTTCTGGACATCGTCTGGCTCAACTAGGTTCAGTAAGACGAGTTTTCCGTCTTTAGAAACAGTGAAGACGCATATTGTCTGGGGTACGAAAAACAGGGAACGCCAGCTATTTCGAACTCAACGCCAAGGGTCCCCTTTAGGGCTTTATACAACGTATAAGACGATTTACACGTGTGGTGAAGCATTATTTCTATTATAACACTTCACGCCAGTAAAATCAGATGCACTCGCGGCTGAGGCCCTTCGGAGGCGTTACGCCCCTTTGTCCCTGGTAATAGCCGGCGTATTTGGCCCTTCCTTCTGTCTTCACTAGTATTAAGTGGAGGAACCGCATCCCCCTCTTCAGCACTATGGTGTTCGGCGATTCGTTCACCACCTCTATTGTGATGTTGCCCTCGAAGCCGGCGTCTACCGTTGTTATTGGAATAACCAAGCCGTAACGCGCCAGCGTGGAGCGGAGGGTTGCCAGACCAACCACGTCGTCTGGCATCTTGACGTACTCCTCGGTGGTGAGCAGGACGAAGTTCCTAGGCGGTATCACCACCTCTTCAGCCTTCACAATACGGAACAGCGGTCTTGCGTCTTCAAGCGAGCAAGGTCTCACGATAGCCCCCTCGTAGGCGTATATTGCGTACTCCCCGCCGATGCGTAGGTCGAGGCCGTTCTCCCGCACCGTGTCGGCATACAGCGGGTCTACGACCAGGGATTTCTTCTCTATCAGTTTATAGATCTCGTCTCTTGCCAACACCATGACGTCATTGAAACGCTTGGTTTTTATGCGTTGCGCCAGTGCTGAAAAGGCTAATGTTTAAAAGGAGAAAATTTTTTCTTGCCATGATAAGATCCATGAAAAGAGCAAAAGACGTTAAAGAGGTTATTAAAAACAGCGGCTGTGTGCGTCTGAAGAGCTTGAGAAAAGTAGCCAAGGGATTTAAGATTGAAGATGAGGAGCTCTTCAGAATAGGGCCTTTCGTCTGCCACAAGCAGAGCGCCAAGTTGTACAGGTTCGTGTACAGAGGTGTGGACGCCAGCGGGCTTCTGCTTTCAATAGTGTGCAAGCTTCTCCGCGGCTACAAAAGCAAAATCGGCACGGTTAAGACGGTTCGGGTCGTGAGAGAGATGGAGGTTAAGCTTAGGAACGAATACAGCGCGCACAACTTCGAAGTTATGATCGCTCATATCTTTCTGAGGACAGTTTTAGGCGACGCTGTTTTGTACGAAGATGAGAAGAAGAGGCGTTTTGTAGTAGATGTAGCCAAGGCCTTAGAGAAGATCGGAGAGTTCGGAGCTGAATGCTGATATACATACCAGACGCGCCGCCTCCGTGGGGCAAATTCGGCCTTTTAACCACTTTATCCACGCCGAGATGGCGAAAGAGCAGACATGTTCTGATAGACATAGGGCTTAGAGCCGCCCTTGCAAGCACAGACGTTGCAGACAAGCTTCTGGAGTTCACTAAGAAAGTACTGAGAAGCGTTAAGCCAGAGGTAGCTGTCGTAGTAATTCCAGACGTTGCCTGCAACGCTGAGAAGACGTACAGAAATTTTGCCGCATACGCCGATAAGTTCAGAAATCTCGGCGTCAAGACGCTGTATGTGGCGCATCAGTTCTGGCTTAAACGCGGAGAGGAGCTGTCTCAAGCGGCGGACGCAGATATAATAGGAATCCCGATGAGAATCCAGTGCGAGACGCACTGCGCCAAAAGACCAGAAATATGCGCCGCCCGATTCTTGGAGTATGCCAAGCGTGAAAACAGAGAACTGCACCTGCTAGGGCCGGCTAAGAGGACTTTGGTTGAAATACGCAATATGGGCGCCCTCCACAAAGTCAGATCCTTCGACACGGCCGCATACCGCAGAGCTCCGAACTCAAGGGCTAAGAACATGCTAAACGGCAAGTGGCAGGTCACGAAAGACGTTCTGCACATCTGGCTGGCAGAATGGCTCTGCCCCGCGATTGAACAAGCCTGCCTCTACACAAGCACGTGAAGACCTCTAGTCGACATGTATTCACTTGAATATTCGTCTACTCTGCGACGGAATCCAAGGTGGAACAGTCTAGCTAAGGTTTTCACAGATGCGAGACTGCTTTCTATTTTCAGCCAGCTAGTCTTCTTTGGGACGTGCCACTCAATCATAAATGAGGAGTAAAAGATCGACGTCGTGCGGGGTAAGTACGGATCGTAGTTGTAAGAGTCTAATTCTTGCTCCTTATATGTGTAGCATTTTGGACAGTCCATCTCCTCAAAACTAGTCGCCTCTAACCTTATCCTCGACGCCCTATCGCTGTTTGAGTAAGCGCTAATACTCCTCCCGTAAGAATACAAAACTTTATAATAATCTGCTCTTACCAATAAAATACCATCTGCCCTCGGAACCGCTCCGCCTGCCATGCTGTCTATTGGGCTTAGCTTTATAAGCCTGATCCTACACTAGCAAGTGAAAATGTTTAGCAGAGATAAATTCAACTATATGTCTTCCTTCTTGTTTTCGGAATCCTAGGTGGTAAGCTCTAGCGGAGGCATCCTCATATACTAGTTTAGTTTCTATATACAACCTGACCATATTCTTAGACACATGATCCTCAAACTTGTATATTGAGTAAAAAAATATGCCAAAGAGGGCGTCCCAATAGTTGTTTATTCTTTGCCAGTTGTAACACGTTTTCATTCCCATTGGGCAGTTCGCCTCTTCATAAGTAGACGTATCTAGGTCTACTGATTTCAACTTGACGCTGTATAAGGAGGCATAGAAGGTATAAGCGCGCATCTTGTTGAAATACGATAGTCTAAGTCTTTTTTCCTCTCGATCTTCTTCCAGCGAAATCCTGCCAGCTCTCGGAACAGCTCTGCCCGCCATGGCATCTATCTGGCTCGGCTTTATAAGCCTGAACCTAGTTCTACACTAAGACGTAAAAATCCCTAATCGACCTATATTCAGTTATATGTTTCCCCACTCTGTGTCGGAATCCAAGGTGGAGGAGCCCGGTGAGGACTTTCACAGGTATGAGATTGCTCTCTATGTCCAGCTTTATCATCTTCCTGGGGATGCGTCGCTCAACCATGTATGAGGAGTAAAAAAAACTCGCCGTAGGGGAGAATCGTAAGGTTGTAGGAGTCTATTTTTTGCCTTCTATACGTGTAGCACCTCCTCGTTTTCATCGGGCAGTCCAACTCCTCGTAGCTCGACTCTTCCAGCTCTACGCCTGACGTCCTGGAGCTGTTTGTGTAGATGCTGGCAATAACGAAACGCCAGAAACCGTCCTCTATATAACTGTTGTCGGAATATAAAACTCCAGTTTTCAACGTGCTTCCTGTTTCAACTTCGATTCCCTCTCTCATCAAAATCTTATCCGCCCTCGGAACCATGCCACCTATCGAGCCCAGCTTTATAAGCTTAGACCCACTCCTACATTAGCACGTAGAAATCTCTGATCGACATGTATTGAACTATATGTCTTCCTGGTTGGCGTTGAAATTTCAGGTGCAGAACCCCGGTGAAGAAGGTATCCTCAGCAGTTGTGAGACTGTTTTCTATGGTCAGCTTGCTTTTCTTGGAGATCTGTTGAACTTCATATAGCGAGTAAAAACGCGACTCAATTAAGAAGAAGAAAAGTGAAACACTACTGTGGGAGTCTAATCTTTGCCTCTTGTGGCATATTTTCATTCCCATTGGACACTCAATCTCCTTAAAGCCCTTCGCATCTAGCCTTACGTCAAATGCCCTAGCGCTGTCTGAGTAGGCATGAGCAATGACGTAGCGCATCAGAATATTCTCAGTATGAGTGCTACCTGAATACAAAACTTTAACATCCTCTTCCTCATAGTCCTCCCTCAGCGAAACCTTATCTGCTCTCAGAGACATGCTGTCTAACAAACCCCATTCTTTTTAACCTTTAGATTTGTTCTTACAAGAGCAAGTAGAAATCCCTAACCGACATATATTGAACTATATCTCTTCCTCCCTGGTGTCGGAATTCCAGGTGTTGAAACCTAGAGAAGTGTTGAAACCTAGAGAAGGTCTCCGCAGATACGAGTCTGCTTTCTATATACAACTTGTCCTCCTTCTCGGGGGCGCGGCGCTCAGCAGTATATTCTGAGTAAAAAAACGTGCTGTGGAGTAAAAACGCAAAGTTGTAGGACTGCAATCTTTGCCCCCTGTACGTGTAACAGCTCTTCGGACACTCCTCCTCATAGCTCTCCGCCTCTAACCTTAAGCTCAACGCCCTGGCGCCGTCTGTGTAGACGCGAGCGTAGACATTCAGCCAAGATCTATCTTTTACATAGCCGCTGTCGGAATACAAGGCTTTAACTTCTTCTGTTTTTCCGTCTCCGACACCGGTTCTTCCTCCCATCGAAATCCTATCCGCCCTAGGGATCACGGCATCTATCTGGCTCGGCTTTATAAGCCTGAACCTAGTTCTACACTAGCACGTAGAAATCTCTTTTCGACATATATTCAGCTATATACATCCCAATTCGTTGTCGAAATTCAAGATGGGGCATTCTAAAGAGGGTTTCTGCAGATACGAGTTTGCTCTCTATGTTCATCTTGGTCGTCTTCCCGGGGATACGACGCTCTGCCCTATGTGATGTGCTTAAAACCACGCCGTAGGGGAAAAGCACAGAGTTGTAGGATTGTAATTTTTGCCTTCTATACGTGTGGCACCTATTCGTCTGGCAGTCCGCCTCCTCATAACTCGTCGCCTCTAGCTCTACGCTTGACATCCTAACGCAGTTCGAGCGGGCATGAGCAATAACAGTCCGCCAGAGATTATCTTCTACATAACTAAAGTCGGAATACAAAGATCCAGCTTTCAGCGTTCCTCCGTCTCCAGCATCGGTTCCTTCCATAAAAACTTTATCCGCCCTCAGGATCATAGTACCCATCGAACCTTCCTTTTTTTAAAGCATTATAAGCCCGAGCCTAGCTCTACGCCAGCACGTAAAAATGCCTATACGACATGTATTCAGTTTTATGTTCACTCACTCTGCGTTGGAATATTTGGAATATAAAGTAGAGAAGCCTAGTGAAGGTTTCTGCAGATCCGTCTGTGCTCTCTATTCCCAGCTTGATCATCTTCTTGGGAATACGCCGCTCAACCCTATTTGATGAGTAAAAAAATACGCCATGGAAGGAAAGCGCAGAGTTGTAAGAGGTTAATTTTCGCGCTCTATACGTGTAGCACCTCTTCGTTTTCATTGGACAGTCCAACTCCTCGTAGCTCGACTCTTCCAGCTCTACGCTTAACGCCCTGGCGCTGTCTGTATAAATGTTGGCAATAACACGCCGCCAGAAATTATCTTCCATATAAGCGTCATCCGAATACAAAACTATAGTTTTCAGTTCATCGGCGTTTACTTCCCTCATCAAAATCTTATCTACCCTCGGAACCGTTCCGCCTGCCATGCTGTCTATTGGGCTCTGCTTTATAAGTTTGAAGCTAGTTCTACAGTAGCATGTAAAAATTCCTAATCGACACGTAGTCAGTTGAATGTTTACCCGCTCTGTGCCGGAATTCGAGATGGTTCAGTCTAGTGAAGGTTTCCGTAGTTGTGATATCGCTTCCTATTATCAGTATGATCGTCTTCCTGGGGATGCGCCGCACAACCATATGTGATGTGCTAAAAACCACACTGTAGGGGAAAAGTGTAAAGCCGTAAGAGTATAATTCTTGTCTCCCGTACATATAGCACCTCTCCTTTGGGCAGTCCACCTCCTCGTAACTGCTCTCTCCCAGCTCTACCCTCGACGCCCTGGCTCTGTTTGCGTAGGTGCTAGCAATAACAAAATGCCAGAAATTATCTTTCATATAGGCGTTATCAGAATACAAAACATTCACTTCATCATTGATTTCTTCTTTTATTATCAAAATCTTATCTACCCTCGGAACCGTTCCGCCTGCCATGGCGTCTGTTGGGCTCTGCTTTATAAGTTTAGACCTACTCTTACACAATCATGTAAAAACCCCTAGTCGATTCATATTCAGTTATATACATCCCAGGTCTGTATCGGAATTCAAGGATGAGACGCATACTAATGCTTTCCGCAGATGTGAGAAAGTTTTCTATTTCCAGCTTGTTCATCCTCCCAGGGATGCGTCGCTTAATCATATAAAAGGAGTAAAAAGTCGTGTGGCCGAAGTGCCAATCGTAGTAGTGGGATTCTAATAGTTGCTCCTTATACGCGTAGCACCTCTCCTTTGAGCAGTCCACCTCCTCGTAAGTGCTCTCTCCCAGCTCTACGCCTGACGCCCTGGCGCTGTTTGAGTAAGCATAAGCATTGACAAGGCGCTTGAATCTGCGCTTTATATAAGCGCTGTCCGAGTACAATTTTCTAGCTTCCACTGTTTCTCCATCTTCAACATCGGGTTCTCTTTCCATCGAAATTCTATCTACCCTCGGGATCATGGTATTTATCGGGTTCGGTTTTTTAAGCTTAAATATGACCATGTAGGATCTGTTGGTGAAGCTGGTAAGGCCTAAGCCGATTTGCAGAGCAGTCTTCTGCGAGGTGGATGAGGTCTCCTTAGACGAGTTCGAGGAGGTTGAAGATGGGATCTACGCACAGCCCTACGAGTTCGCCCACGCATCTCCATCTCTCATAGGCGACTACTTGTTCTGTCCCCGCTTTTTGTGGATTGAGAACAAGCTGAAGCTGAAGCTCACTACGAAGAGGGGGGCGATTGCCGCCGCAGTTGGAAGGGTGATACACGAGAGGTACGAGAGGCATCTCTCCATGTTTGAAAACGTCATAACCGAATACAAGATTGAGCTTGATGATGTAGTAGGTGTTGCAGACGCCGTGTTCAAAAACGCCAGCGGCGTCTACGTGATAGAGATAAAAAGCAACGCTCCAAGAGAAGCCCACAGACTTCAGGCGCAAGCCTACGCAGAAATGCTGAAAACCCGCGGCGCATATCTTGTCTACAGAGACAGAGTTGAATACGTCGAGAGAAGCAAAGAGGTTCTGAAGATCATGGGCAGGATTAAGAACGTGCTCAGATCAGACACCCCTCCTCCGCCAGGCAGGAGTTGTTCCTCCTGTCCCTTCTTTAAGATCTGCAGAGAGTTATGAAGACTGATGAATGCGAAGTTTTGAGAGACGAGGAGGAGAGGCTTAAGTGTCAGGTCAAAAAAATCATGAACATTTTGAGAGGTCTGAAGATCTAGGCCTCCCACTCGGTCACGTAAATTACGCTGAATTCGAAATCTGCCGGGCCTGGGTCTGCCGTTTTTCTGTTCTTAAGAGTTGCAACCACCAAGATATCTGTTGGAGAGTATACGTAGGCTTTTCCTATGGGTTTCTCCTGCAGTTCGGGGAACCAAGGTCGTATCGCGTTTGCAGTGCTTTCGTGTTTCAAGAAGTTTAGGTATATAATCCTCTTGGGCGCGAAGCCGAAAAGTCTAGACACCACCCCCTGAAGCCTCTCTCTGAGCTTGCCCACGTCGTCAAACCTCTCAACCTCTAAGACGTAGCGCCTAAACGGAAACATAAGCGGGCTTAGCGCGCTCACAAACACCACCCTAACCGCGCTTGTTTGAGTATTTTGAACCGTTTGCATGAGGCGTAAAAACATGCGACTATTTATACTTTTCTCATCAGGATATCAATCTCGCCAACGGCTTTCTCGATTTCAAGCTTCACCTCAACTATCCCAAAGTCGTCTGCATATATAGTAAACCTCCCACTGCCAGATATGACATACTTCGGATCTCCATGACGTACAGTAATAGTTAAAACGTGGCTGTTGTATGCGACCTCTGGCGTTTTGCACTTATCTATGTAGTAGATCTTACGCTTCCTTCTCATCGTTATAAACGTCCCGATGTTTTCCAATATCATATCTACAAATTTCAGCGTTGTGGCAACTGGCCTCCCCGTTTTGCTGTATATCCTCGGCAGATATCTCCCAAGAAGCGTTTTCGCAACCTTAGGGCCTAGCAGATTGACGACTCTAGCCGGAGAGACATACTTGATCTTAGCTCCACATATAATTTGGAGAATCGGCTTGGCGACGTCCTCCATAAACTTCTTGTAGGCCTCTTCGTCTCTGCACCATACAACTACAGTTCTAGATAAGTTGGCATATTTACGCACCAAACCGCTTGCGGCCATCTCCTCAAGCACGTATTCCGCCATCGTGCGGCTCAGACCCAACTCTTTCATGACCATCCAGGTCATAACGCACCCCTTCTCATTTATAAACTGCAGAACTTTTTCTTTTCTCTTTTTCACTCGTTCCGTTTTCTTTAGTGGCATTGAACTGTCTAAATTCAGGGTTTTTATCAGTTGATGCCAAAAAATAATATGGAGATTCTAAGACTCAACCCTGTCCTCGATGATCTTCCTTATTATGAAATCCTCGAGCCAGCCCGCCACGTATTTCGCCGTGGCGTTTAGTATACACTCCCTCGTTAGGACTCCGAAGGCGCCGCACACGCCGCGCGCATATTCAATCGGCTTGTTTGTGCTCAGAAGCACCTTCACAGCGGTGTTTATCTCCTTCCTGGCCTTGTCGGACAAATTTGCAATGCCGTAAGTTTTTATTATGTAGTTCCACACGTAGCTCTCTATCTCCTCTCTAGGTATCACGATCTGAACAGACATGGATATATTTAACCTCGGCTTTTTAAAAGCTTAGTACAGCGACTTTCCCTAACTTCATCTATCCTGCTGGACTTCTCAACGCATAGAGATGGGAATAAGACAAGACAGAGAGAGGTTACGTAGTGCTTCAGACATGTCCAGATCATGTAACTTATTTGGATGGCAGTTTAAATTCTCTTTGCACTAGAACAGCAGGTGTATTGTTGACGTTCTGCTTAAGTAGGACATCTTTAGCCTCCTATCATACAAAGCGGCGCTTGAATAGACAACAATCGGCGCTTCTGCATACACGTTTGAGCTCCCTACGCCGAAGTTAGCGTCAGAAAACCAATCCGAGCATATACCCTTGACGTTAAACAGCCATCTGCCGTTAAGCTTTCTAAAGCCAATAGCCATCTTGTATAAGCCAGGGATTAAGTGATCCAAATCTGCTAGGTGGTTGGCATAGGTTGTGCCGTACTTCTTAGATCTCCTCTCCCCCACGACCTGAATGTCCAAATGTGAAATGCTAAACGGTATCATCCGGTAGTTTTTCTCCAATAGATCAGCAATCAATGTCCTTACCGTAAAGCTCCTCACGCCTCGTAATAAATTCCTCTACTTATAAAGATTCAAGAAGCGCGATAAGCGCCTGGCGATCAGCCTCGTTCATCATTATCCTGATCCTCTCAGGCGAAGAGAAGAGACAGAGAGAGTATGTCTCTGGTCCTATAGGCGTTTTAAGCTTACCGGCGCATATGGCTCTGTCGCCAGACATAGTAAGCCTCTTGGCAGTACATCCCGAAGAGTCCGGACAGGGAGGGAGAACTACTTTCATGCCAACTCGTGAAAAAGGAAAATTTAATCTTTCTAGGAGCTAAACGCGTTCAGCAACTGCACTAGCATCAGCAGAGGAAGTACGTCAATTAGAACCTTCGTCACTTCTCTCAAGCTCTCAGCGTCTTGCGTTTGAGTTGGAGCGTAAGTAGATATCTGAACTGCGCAACAGCAGTACCCGCTGTCATAAGTGCCAGGAATACAGCTACCTCCTCTCACGGTGCAGTTATTTGCCGAATCGTACAAACTCCCCTGAGGACAAATACCGCCCTGCGTCCCAGTCTGGGTGGGCGTATACGTCTGCGTCGGAGTCCACGTGGGCGTGTATGTATACGTCGGAGTCCAAGTAGGCGTATACGTCTGCGTGGGACTCCACGTGGGCCAAGTTTGGGTTGGAGTTTGCGTCGGTGTTTGGGTTGGAGTCTGCTGTAACAGCTGTTGGATCAGTTGCGTCAGATCTATTGTATAGGAGTCGTCAGTTTGAGTCGTTGTGGTTGTTGTAGGAGTCTGGGTTGGAGTCCGCGTCTGTGTCGGCGTTGACGTTTGAGTAGGTGTCGGGCCTCCGCATTCGTAATCTGGTCTCACCTGTAAGATTAGCCGACCGTTTTTGGTTGTAGCTGATGCGTTTACTACGGCAAGAACTCTCTCATTTCCTTCAAACCAGAAAGGCCTCCCTATGGGGAAGTTGGACTCGATGCCAGATGGGACGCTTATTAGTACGCACTTCTTGCCGTATGGGTTTACGACTTTTATATACATAGCCGTTAGAGGCGCCAGTGAAAATGGTATTTCCATCAGCGAACTTATAGCCTGGGCCAGGGAGATCTCATCGTCGATCTTATCTCTGTGATTCAGCAACGCGCCGCAGAGCGGTATTCCGCCCTCCAGCGCTCTGGTTACTCCGTTTTTGAGGAACTCTATGTAGTAGCGCTCTGCCCTCTGCTGATCTGCGCTTAGCATATCAATTACAGACGCTCCTCGCTCTAGATGCCATAGAAAAGCCGCGCTGAATCTGTACCAGTCTTGCACCGTCGTCTGGTAGGGGTTGACTTTCCACAATCGTTTAGTGAAGTATTCAGCGGCGTAAACACACGTCTTAACCACGCTGTATGCCACAGCTTCTGGTATGGCCTCAGAGAACCACGAGTAAGTGCCGTTTACATCTCTGCCCATGCCGAATCTAACTATATGTGCAAGCTCGTGGTAAGCCAGCTTCCTCAAGCTCAAGTCGTTGAGCCCTACATCTACCCGTATTCTCTCTATACACGAACCCACGTTGACATCAGCGCCGAACTCGATATCCTCTATAAACACAGGATACTTATCCCCCTTGCAAGGGGGAGCAAACCTAAGGTTTAGAGATTTGTAGTAGGCGTAGGCCTCCTCGAGAAATCTGATCACCTTAGAGCCATAGGTAGGATCGCCCCTAGCTAGGTAGAACACCCCCTGTCCAGACATCTGAGTCGTTATGGTTGTTGTAGGAGTCTGGGTCTGTGTCGGCGTTGATGTTTGAGTCGGCGTCGTAGTTTGCGTCTGTGTTTGGGTTGGAGTCTGCTGTAACAGCTGTTGGATCAGTTGCGTTAGATCTATCACGTAAGAGTCTCCTGACATGTCTATAAGAGCAGAAGAGTTTTAAAAATAGATGAACAACGTTACGTGCGTCGTCCAGTCTTGCTCTCTGTACAGAGCCCCTACTACCGTAAAAATGTAATTTCCGTCGTCTCGCTGGAGCCGATGTTCTCCATGATCTCTATCGCGAAGAGTATGAAGGTAAGACACAACGTGAGCTCTCGCACATGTCTTTTATCAGAAGGCGATTTCATGAATTCTGTCTTCAGCGAGCCTGAAGACTCTGCCATTATGCTCTACGCAGATGGCGACTACAAAGCGGCTTTTATGAGAAGAAAGAGATACTACTCCACAGGCATATTTTTCTTCGAAAATTCGGGAACTGCAGAAGCAGTGATTGAGGAAAAAACACGGCTCCACGTCTACCAACCGCTACTTGTACTTTGAGAAAAAAAGAGGTTTATTCGACCGACAGCTTTTCCAACAAAGCCTTCAACTCCTTAACCTCTTCGTGTAGCCAGAGCAAGTGGTAGAATAAGTGCCCAAACGCAATTCCCAAGCCCAGCAACCCTATGAACACCAGCGCCACGAAGATATAATAATACGGATATGGACCCCCGAAGACCGATCCTATAATTAGAAGCAAGCCAGATACTAGTATATAGCGCTTGAAGGTTCTCACAGGAGTTCTGCTAGCCGGGCCGACAATCAGTAGACCTATAATAAGCCCCACTGTAAATATAGTAGGCATCAGACCGAGAGTGTATCTGGCTATCCACTCAAATGCCCATTCTACTGGCATGAGATAACGACTCTTCACGTTTTAAAAGTTTTTCTGGCAGAGATCCTCTGGTATTCCAGTCTGGCACTCCTCCTTAACGCGTCTGCAGGATATAGGCTTCAGCCCTGAGGATATCCTCTTCATCTCATATCTTACGTGGTATCTGGTTTTGTTCTCCTTGAAGTCTTTTGCATGTCTGAACACGTTTACGATGCTTTCCTCATCCCACCCAGCGACATAAAGCCACTGAGCTACGGCGACTCTAGCCAGGTGGCAGAGCTCTCCATGCGTCTTTAAGTATTCTATAAGCTTCTCAACCCACTTCGGCACTTTTCTTCCGACGTCAGCTGGTTTCTTGTAGACGATCTCCTCCTCTTCCTCAGACACAAGCTCTTCTATATACGGAAACCTCCTCTCCAAAGCTCTGTCCACAGCCTTCACCACGTCCTCTGGGTTCTCCACATGTTTTTCGCTTCTCCAGTCAAACAGCAGGATTTGCGATTTGGTCTTCTCGTGTCTTGTATAAGGCACTCTTATGTGGCTTGACACGGGATGCGGCATCTCCACAGTCGCCAAGTCTATAAGCGAGGCCACCTCCTTCGCCAGCTTCCTATACTGAGATGGGCTCAACGTGCTGTAGGATGGGTCTAGGAACACCCTAACTGCGTATCCCTTCCCGCCAGTGAAGACCACCAGCGGCTCGGCGTCAAGCCCTGCGATTTTCTCCGCCAGAAGCTTAGCCAAATGTCTTGCAAGCTCTAAATTCTCTGGCGAATCTATATCTATGTGCAGACCTTCGACGGCGACTATTTTATCAGTGGAGATTTTGGGGTTTACGGAAGATCTCACGCCGCACAGCCCAGCCATACCTAGCGGTATGTATTTCATCGCCTCTATCATAGATGAGACGAGCACCTGAGCTGACGATTCGCCGCACGTAATCAGAAGAGTCCTCGGGCCTCCAGTCGGGAAGATCCATCTTTCGATGGACAGCAACAGCGAATCGGCGATCTCGTCTATGCCCACTTTTTAAAGAAAAAATTTGAGATATATAAGTCTTGTAACTGCCAGCTACTTCTCTTCTTTTTCTTTAACCTCTACATCTACCACCTCAGCAACGCCGTCAGGAAAACGATCTCCCAGCAACTCGTAGTGTTTTTCAGATATCTCGAACCCAACATACAGTCCGAGAGCGTGGATTTTCCTTGCCTCAACCCGCAACGCCTCTGAAGCGGAGCCAGGCGGCGCAAGAACTAACGTGGCGACAGCGGCTTCAGATGTCTGCGGGAATATAAAAGTGGGCACCTCTATATAATACTTCTCCTTCTCTCCCTTCTTCGTCGGCATAATCTTCTCAAGCTTAGAAACTGGATTGCTGATTTTCTCCCACAACTTCTCAACCTGTCTGCCCACTATTTTGGATATCTCTCTGATGTCTACACTGCGCAGAACCTCTTTCAAGCTAAAAGATGCGGTTTTCACCTTAGTTGTAAACAGGTTTTCGAAGCGGATTTCATCGTAGCGGACATCTCCTCCCTTCGAGATTCTCTTTGTTAAGACTAAGAGGGCTTCATCTCTTCTCATCCAGTTTAGGAAGATAAACAGCTCGTAGTTGCGCGCCAGATCAATTAAATAAATCTTCGGCTTATCTTCCTCTATATACGCCCACACTCTGGGTCTGACTTCTTCCCATTTTCCCATTAATATTTTGAAGATTTTGGGTTAATATCGTTTTCGCACGCATCTGCATATCTGCAAAAACGGCACCACGCACCTTTTTCTTTAGGCGGCAAAACTCCTTCGGTCAAATATCGATTCAGTATGCTAGATCTCTCCTCGATCTCGCGAAGAGTTGCCTCTACGTCTATTCTGTCTACCACTTCTGCAATCCATATTTTGCCGGTAAATGAGGTGACCAGCAGAACTCCTACTGGACAGCATCCTTTATCATAGGCGTCTATTGCTGTGTAGTATTTAATCTGCTTCCTGTACCAGTGGAGAAACGGGTTGTTCGCCTTCACGTGGTCTGTATACTTCACCTCTATGAGAATTCTCTGCTGTCCGTTTAAACAGTATATATCTACACGTCCCTGAAGATCTCCATACTGCACCTTAGCCTCTGTGGTGCACCTCCACCCCCTTTTAGACAGCAGAGATGATATAAGCTTGTTGAACCAGCCGTGATGCTCAATGCCGATTAGAGCCTTCTCCGAAACGCTCCTATCTGAATTCTTGTCTATTTTGAACGCCCATGCTCTGAGGCACCACGCTATTGACGATATAGACACCTCACGCGCCTTCCTCTCCGCAACTGCCGAAGCTTCATACATCACTTCTCTGATCGTTTCAAGTATGTCAGATGAAGCAGTATGTTCTGCCATCTCTCGGGAGACCGTTTATTATCGGCTCTATGTAGATACACACCTCCCTAGGCAGTTTCTCCGGCAGTCTGAGTCTCATCTTTATCTTCCCCTTAACCTTATGCCTCTTGGCTTTAGTCTTAGTTCTCGCGTTTACTAGCTCTACCTCAACGGCGTTTTTCTTGGCAGACTCAGCGTCCAGACCGATGCCCATCTTGATGCCGAGCTCGTACTCCCCAGTCTCGTTCGTGTCTAGCTCTATGTCAAAAACGCCCCCCTGCGGCACAGCCCTGCGGCCAGACTCAGGCTTCAGCGTGAAGTACTTCTGAGAGCCAGTAGGCGGGGAGGAGGTGGAAGACGCGCCCTTCAGCTCCACCCAAATAGCTCCTATTGGCTCGTCTTTACCCTCTAGGTGCACTTTAATCACAAACTCGTCTTGTTTGAAGTTACCAGTCGGCAAGCCCTCTGGCCAGAAGTCTCTAGGCGAGAACGTGACAGTTGTGGAAGATGTCGTCCGGTCTCCTGGCGGTAGAGTAAGGCTCACCTTACGCTCGGAATATCTGACGTTCACCCGTGGAAGGTTTTCCAAAGTGAACGATCCTCCCGTCGCAAGCAGGGCGCCAGGCCTGAACACTAAGTTTATCGTCTTAGCTGTTTGAACCTTCCCCTTACCAACTGCAAGTATCTGCAGTGAGAACTTCTGATCAAATGAGCTTAAGGTGAACTTCGGATCTCCGCTAACGTAGCTAGGCGCGCCGCAGAATGCCAACATGAAGTCGCCCAGGTCTGGACCTGAGCAGTTTGCGCTCGAGACGACGCTTCCCCCTCCCTTCGGCTTTTCAATAGTGAAGCAGTGTCTGGCAAGCTCCTCAACTGGATCAACTATATTGTTGCCGACAACGCTACCCCGCATCACTCTTACACAATATCTGTTCGAGGAAGATCTGTAGAACGTTTCGTAGAACATGCTTGCTCTATGACACTCATTTCTCACGTCAATCCCTAACTCGCTCCAGCTTCTTTTGATTTCAGCTCTAGAAAGCGGGTTTACGCTTTGACGCAGATAGTACTTATCTGCGCTTCCAAACGTGATCGTAGCCCATCCCCCTGCGCCTTCAGGAGCACAGGCAGATCTTTGAAACACTAAGTACATGTCTAGGGCAGACTTGGTTGGATTCTCTATGACGAAAGAGAAACCGTTTATATCTGTGTTTAATATGTATCGAGGCTTACCGCCAGCAACCCCCACGGAAGCTTTCCAGCTTGCTTCATACAACAGCTTCCCATCTTTTCCGTAGAACCGGAAGATCACGACTCTGGTGTCGTCTGCCTTCCCATCTGTAGATAGCTCAGCCTTGATGAGCACGTCTTTCCCTGGACAGACCTTAACTTCGGTCTTATACGGTTTGACCGATGCATCTCCCAGACCCACCTCGGCGTAACCCTCCACGCACTTATCCTTGGCTGAGACAGACGCTTCTACGACAATCTTCGGGCCAACCTCATATCTGGCGCCGCGCAGAAGTGCAATCACTGGCGGAGGTTGATTAGACAGATCCATGGCGACTGCGTAAGCTTTCTTTTCTGACAGTCCAGCATACAGTCTGCAGACTTTATTTCCAGTCTCTTCGAAATCCCATGTTATCACCACATACTTCTCGCCGCTTGCCACATTTGATTGCCCCGCGTTGATATAGAGGTTCAGCGGGATTTCCGCCCTCCTGCCTGGAGATATCCTCTCTACAGCCGCCCTCTCTACATCGTTTCCAACCACGAAATATTTAACAGAAGCTTCACAGTCTGAAAACACTACAACTGGCACAGTTCTGCTCCTCCCGCCGAAGTCCACATAGACCGCTCGCAGTATGATCAGCTTGTTCTCCGCCAATCTTACGATTTCGCTTTTGTCTATAGAGCCGTAGCTTCTTAAACTCACCGCTGGTATTGAAGGATCTGCGCTTCTTACTTTAGACAAGACGTTGTTGATACGATATAGGTCATCAGCTAAACCAACCCAAAACTCGCCAGCACCGGGACTACCGCTTGCCCTGCACTTTTTAGCATCTATTCTCACTAGGGAGCCCATACCAGGGGCTGAGAAGAAGAAATACGGCGTCCCCAAATACTTATAGTTTGTGACATCTGCAGACAAAAACTTCTGGCCATCTATACAAACAATACTAGGTATAGCATCCTTGTGATATAAGCAACCTTTTACTGGGCGGTCGAAGAATATCTCTATGAAGACCTTATCATGCGGAAACACCTCATACCGTCCGCCCAGCTGACCTCCTATGTAACAGCTGTCGTCTATACGTTCAATCCATAATCCCTTATGTATCTGGATGAAACTCCTAACTCTACCGTCTGCCTTAGGCTTAGCAGACATGTCTTTTAACGACCGTATATTTAAAACTGGATTTTGGCGCAGAGGGCTTTAGCCGCTTCTTCTGGGAAGAGGAAATAAACTGGCGCAAGTAGCGCGTATAGATACACTATGAACTCGTATCGGTCGAAGTGCAACATAGAGAGAGCAACTCTGACCACGTCTTCGTTTATATTTGGCAACTTCTTCAAATCCTCAGCTTTGCTCCTGAAGAGGAGCTCAGCCAACAGCTCCGCCAGCCGTCTGTCTATCGACAGCGACATGAACAAGCTCAAATTCGCGCTGGCCAACACCTTGGCAACCCTCTCCTCCACGTAGCCGAACTCATCTACTATCCTGCCGCTCCTCTCAAATATTGCGCGGGCCACGTCGCTTGGCTGGAGCAGATCCTCCCTATCTTCAACCAGTACGTACTTCTTCCGGCTCTTGACGATCACCCTCCCTGGTATGCCAAGCTTTTTAGCTATATGAAAAGGCAACACGTTATGGAAAAAGAATTGGGTTAAAAACCTCCTCCGCCTCCGATTGAGCTCATCATTTGAGCAAACAGCATCATAAACATAAACTGTATCATCATAGACATCATCCCGCTTAGGTCAAACTGGGAGGCGAACTGTCCTTGAGTGGTGGGCTGTTGTGTTGTTGTAGGAGCTGTCCAAGTAGGCGTTGCTGTCTGTGTTGTTGTAAGCTGTTGTATCTGTCCTCCAAACGCACAACAGCATCCCAGTGCGCAGTTTGCGGCGCAGGCCCCTCCTCTGCTTATGCACTCACTGGTGGACATGCATTGCGATCCCGAGGGACATATCTCACATTTCCCTACGTTCTCTTGCTTGTACTCACAGCAACACCCGTAAGGACAGTTGCTGTTGCAAACGCCGCAGTTGCTGAGACATTCGAACGTCCCTATACATTGCCCAACTGCACACGACATAGAGAATGATGATATGCCACTTTAAAAAAGAAAATATGTAAATCCTTAACCATAGACGTAAGGCATTTAAAAATGCACCACCAAACTGAAGTGCTCGAAGTTTCATGTAGCAAAGGAGTGGAGATATTTCTTCTTCTTGCGTCTAAATCCATCCCAGTTACGCTTTTTAAAGACGGCGATGTGTGCTTTCTGGACAAGTTTATCGACGTAGCCGCCACAAGAAGCTTGAAGAAGTGGAGAATCTACCTCGACTTTGTAAAAGTCTTCTGCCACGCCCCAAACGCATTTATTTTCAACGTGGCAAAGAGGGATAGATTTAAAATTCCCAAGGAGTACTGGCAAGTTGTGAAGATCTTCATCTTGAGGGGATGGGAGATAGAATACGTAGGACACCAGCCGGTCTTGGCGGTTCCCCCCGAAGTCTTCTGCGCAAAAGAGAGACAGCTGTTGCTACATGCTCCTTGACAGCCTGAAGATATACATAGTGTGGGTGCCTGCAGTTCTGAACTTAGCGGCAATTAAGGTCGTTGGAAACAAGGTGTTGCTGTATTCGCCCAAACAGCCAGACGAGATTCTCAGGAGATACGCCTTGTGGAAAGCGGTGAAGGAGATCTTGTACAAGGAAGTTGTCGACAAATATGTAGGGGAGGAGGTCAAGATCGACGTGATTGGGGATTACGCATGGGTTGAGATAGGCGACGAGATGCAGAAGTACAAGCTGGAGATCTCCACAGAAGACTGGATAGAAGTAGACGTTAAGCTCAAGAAAATTGAGGAGGAAAAAGAGGAGCTATTCTCCGAGGAGAGACACGACGTTGAGGAACAGGAGGAGTGGCAAGATGTCTACAACGAGCTTAGTCACCGCTTCCAATTCTGAACGCGGAGTCTGCGTAAAATCAACTCCAGTGGTTGGCCCTATGGTTGCCCCTCCTACATTTACTAGCGTTTGTCCGTAGCATCCTCTGGAATCTCTAGCCTCTATCCTCCATACGCCTTCTGCGAGCGGAATGGCCGTGCCGGGACCTTCATACCTTACGGCTTTGTAACCTCCGTCGCTCTTGGAGATATACAGCGTTGCGTCGCCAGAGTAGTTCAACACAGTCACATATACCAGATTTCCTTCTACTTTAGCCTCCACGTTTAAAACACAGGGCTGTTGCGTGCAACACACGCCGTTGCGTCCATCTGGCAGTTTGCACGTGTCGTTGTATGTAGAGCACATCTCTCGCGGAACGCATCTGCATCCATCCCCTCCTCCGTCTGACCTCTGCGATGGCGTTGTGAAGTTTACTATTTTAGAAAGCGACTCCTTCCCGTCGTATATAGCCTTCGCGCGCAGATAGTAAGTCCTGCCGCATCCGAGAGCCATCATTGCGGCAGATACGTACTTGCTTGTGAAGCTGTCTAACTGCACCACCGCCTCTGGACATCCCGACGGGCACTCGACCACAAACTTGTCGTGTGCACACGGCGTTGAGCAACTTCCCACTTCAAACACCACCTTGGCTGAAGCTTTTCCCCACCCGTCGTTGACTACCCACACGCCGAAGCCAGCCTCCACCATTCCTGAGGCACACGGCTTCATGTACTCTACAACTGGCACGTCGAGCTTAACGTTGGGACATCCAACCACATCTACCTGAAACTCCTTCTCGGCATACCCATCTCCGATCTTCACAACTACGTAGAATTTCTGCAGTCCTATCTCAGGAGGGGTGAACGAAACATCCGCCGGGCCAGGCACCGTGAATGATCTGTAGACCAGCGCTTGTCTGTCCGCCTTAAGTATGTATACAAAACCGGTGGTTGGGTATAGGTAGTTTACAGATACGGTTACAGTTACGACGTCTTTGAAGCACACTCTGTTTTTGTCTACCTTAAACGTGAAGTCCAGCGTCGTCTGCTTCACTACGTAAACATATACAGTTTTGCTGTCGTGGAGAACTGATCCGTAGTACGCCTTCACTGAAATCGTTTCGTTTTCCGAGCCAGTTATTTCAAACTTCACGCTGTTTCTGCTCCCCGGCCACACTCCCACTGTGTACACCGCGTTTACAGATCTTCCGCTTATCTCTATTTTAGCAGTGCCGTATTCATCGCCGTCGTTATATACATCTACAAACACCGTCTTCTTCTCCCCATACAGCACTGTGACTGAGCTCGGGACTGATAATCTGAACTTAGGGCCGCTCTCTTGCTTCTTGCAACAGCAGTACTCCCCATATCGACTCATGCATGTGCCAGTGCTCCCGTCTGGGAGCGTGCAGGTCTGCCCAGATGATTTCACCAGCTGTCCGCCCTCCGGACAGCTGGGGACGGATGTAACGCTTATAGTTACTGCATATTCATTGCTCTTTACGTTTCCAGAAACCGCGTAGATCTTGAAGGAGTAATCTCCAGTTTTAGGCACCATAAAAGTGGTGGAGACTCTCTCGGTGCCGCTGACTGAGCCGCTCCAGATGACCGCTGGCGTCGTCGAGCCGATCCACAGCATAACCACCTGTACATCTCTCTGGGAATCCGACTGCACCTCCACCTCTAAGCTCGTTGGGACAGACACGGAGATCTTGCCGCCGTCTTCAACCCTCTGCCCTCCTACGTATACCGCGTTTATCTTCAACCCCAGCTCGGTCTTGACGGAGGGATTGTCGACAACAAAACTCAGAAGTAAGTCGCGGCAGTTAGGAGTGCTCATCTTCCATCCTGAGTAAAGCTTCACTTGATACGAGGCGTACCCAGCTGGCACCTCGATTGTTCTGTCCTCAGCTATTTTGCTAGAGCTTAAGAAGGTGCTCACTCCGTAGAGGAGCCTCCCCCCAGACCAGACCTCTATATCTATTGGAATCTTGTCTGGGCAGTCTTGCGCGTATAGTATCAACTTTGCCTTCCCTCCGCAAACCTCTAGCTTAATCCTCCGCTTGATGACCCTATCTCCGCCTTGGTCGCTCCACGAGATGAAGATGCTGTCAACCTTCTCTTCAACTCCGCCGTATGAATATACGGGGCTTCCGTCTACATACACTGACGCCATGGCGGCAGAAAATATGTCAGGCTTCACAGCAACCGTTCCTTTAACGGACGAGCCCCAGTAGACCAGCTCCTTCTCGTCAGATCCGCAGTTGGTAATGTCGCCGTATGCCTCTAAAAAGAGCAGGTTGGTCTTCGAACATATAAGATCGTAGCGTACTCCGAACTTAAGCCTGATATATGCCTTATCTCCGCTTGTCGTTATAGAGGGCTTATCCAAAAGCACGACAGGAGCGTTTTCTGCGACGAAGCAGTTGCAACCTCTGCAACAGCTCTCAACACATGTGCCTACTGTGCAGTATTCAGATCTGGTACAAGGCATGAAGTAATATAGACGAAAGTTTAAAAGAGGGGTTTAGGGTTTTTCGAGAAAAAATCCTGCTGTTTAGAGGGAGACGCTAGCCCCAACGGCTTTTGTCATCGATTCGATCATCTGGTTGAACAGCCTGAAGAACAGCATGAAGAACATGAACTGGAACAGCATGTTGAACATGGTGTTTAGATCAAACGGCAGTGGGGTTTGGGCTGAAGCCGCTTGTACAGAAGCCGCTTGAGCTGAAGCCGCCTGAACCGCCTTAACATTGTCCTGCACTGCTACAGTTTGAGCTGAAGCTGTTACAACGCCAGCCGCCTTAACCTTCTCCTCAGGCTCTTCCTTTACTCTGAACGTTATCATGGCTCTAATACCCGCGGCAGTTTAAAAAAGAATTTTTCAGCAGGTAGATGCTAAAGTCGTCCTGTACAGAACTTAGGCTAGTCCCAAGTCTCTACGTAGTAAACCTGCGCCACCCCTTCCACTGTCACGAGCGCAGGTCCGTCAACCTCTACAAACCCCTCCCTAGAAATTACATGAACTGATCTCCCCACGTAAACTGTAGCGAAACCCAATATATACAGCACAACTCTTCTAAGAACCACTATCCTCTGCTTCTTCTTCACGCTTGCTATGTGTTTTAAGAGGGTGGCCCTTCGTATAGCATCTGGAATAGAAGGTATACGGACGGGGCCGTACGGAGAAGGAACTTCTCTTCGTCTCTTCCCGAAAAAACCGATGATACGGATCATTTAGAATCTATGAGCTTAAGGATGGAGAGAAGCATGATCAGCGGCAGAATTGAAATAATAGCGCCGAGTATATCGGTTCCGCCTTGTTCTCTGCATTTATCTACCTCGCAGTTTTCCTCGTATACCTTTCTGTAGAAATCTCTCATAGACTGGTCTGAAGCCTTCTCCATCATCTCCGTTAGATCTTTGCAGAACCGCAGTTGGGCGTCGTAGCACGAATCTGTTTTGGCCCGCTCATATGCATATATAGCACCGCTAGCCCCGAGAATTAAAGCGCCGACAGCTAGAGCTTTCGCAAAACTGCTACCAGCCAGCCTCACTACAGATCTGAGCCTGGTGCCAGCGTAAGCCGCCGCGGTAGCTATGGCCTTAGCTCCGGCTTTTGCCGCTTTGGCTGAAGCTACATACAAGCGCTTCGTGTTTAAGTTTTCAAACGGCGTCATCTTAACGCTTATTTGTTTTTTCGTAGCCCTAGATATAAACTGAGACACCGCGCTTCTCAGCCTAACTGGCAACTGGGCTAGCGCAGACGGCACTGCCTGATCTGGCTGTGGGTAGAAGAACGTGCCAGAACCAGACAGCACAGCCAGAGACGCTGAGGCGTCCTCAGCGGTGTCTCCCTCGAGATATCTGCTTGTGACAGACTCGTACTGCTCCTTCGCCGTTTTGTACACATATTCGTTGTACGGGTTGACGAGCTTCGCTAAATATCTGGCATCTCTTGCATCAGGCGCCAGCATATATTCGTATCTCAAATGGTCAACCAGATAAGCCTCCAGCTCCGGGATCTGCTGGAAATCTCTTATATCTATCACGTCTGGGGAGTTGGGCTGAACGTCCACAGTGGCTAAATACGCATACCCGCCCTTCACGTAGGCTACCTGACATATGTTCGTCACGTCGTCGACAGCGTATTTAGGCAGATACGCTGTTGTTCCGTCGAAGTGGGGAAAAGCCGTGTTAGTAAGAGTGGCCGGGGTGCAGAGGAGTAGCACGTCTTCTGCATCTCCAGGTATGCTCACTTTAGCTGTGACGTAGCTCATGCTGTGTCTTACATCTACAGCCTCGACACTTCCAGAGGTCAAAAACTTGCCCTCTTGGTCGAACACGTCTATCCTAGACGGAAACCCAGCAACGCCGTTTGGAGAGTAGACAACCGACGGGTAGAAAGGCACAGCCACGTCGAAAGAGCCGACCTCTGGAAGATCGAAATATGTAGCAAGCCTATCTCCGTTGGTGAAAGTAACTACCAACTGCACATATCCGCGCGGGTTGCTCCAGACGCCAGACAGCCTAATCCAGAGGACATACCACCTAGGATGTTCATCCGGGAAGAAGCGGAACAAATAGCCAACAACGTTCATTGAGGAAAAAGAGAGTACAGCTTAAAAAAGAATTACGTCAGCTTCTTTAACAACTGCACAAGAATGAGCACTGGCAACAGCGTAATTATGATCGATGTCACCTCCTTCAAGCTCTCAGCCGAAGACGCAGGCCTCGCAGATGAGAACTCACATATGCAACCCAGAGGACATTTATCGACACACACGCCGTTGCCGTTTCTACATTCGTCCTCAGACATGCACTTATTCTCGCATACTTGCGGTACTGAGCAAGTGCACTGGTCTGGCGGCGAGTAGTTCACACATATGCCGCAGTTTCTAAAACAAAGCTCGACCGGGACGGACATAGAAAAAATGCGAACTAGAGTTTAAAAAAGGTTTTATGTAGATGGTATCTGAACTGGACCTGCGTATGTGCTCAATATGGAATTAAGCTCGTTAGCAATCGCTGTTAAGTCAGTGAGCACGTTGAAAGATATGCTTGGCGGTGTTGCGGATCTGTCTATATTTATAATAATAGCGAGCACACCCCCTTCTAGAGAATATAGAAGAAGCGTCTTGCTACCGTCTTTCGCCGATACGGCTAAGGTGGGCTCTTTACCCAACAGAGCCAATCCTGAGTTGGCTACAACACTGCGTACTATCTGCCCAGTATTGACCACAGCTTTTATGACATCTACGTTTATTGGCACCTCTCTAAGCTTCCTAATCTCTCCAACTAACTGAGCATATTGTAACGGGTTCCTATATCTTAAAATCTCAAGCCTCTTCTCCCACGGATCTGGTAAATACGGAATTATATCCGTAATGTCTCTAATGCCTCCAGCAGTCGGAGTGGGACTGGGAGCTGGCAACGCAGGTGGGGCAGTAGGTTGCGGCTGTGGAGTAACTGTCGGTCCTCCACCTATTGGGTAGAACCTCAATGCCATGCTATAACCATTCTTACTGTTTAAAAATGAATTTTTTGGTGTTCAAACAGATATGACGCTATTTCGTCTACGCTTTTCGCGTATGTGACGTCTATTTGTATGATACCCTTTATCTGCTCTATGGTATCTATCACGTTTCTGTCTGGCGTGAACACTACCACAGTGTCGTCCTCGCTTTTTATGCTCCTGCCCAGCATGTGGAAGAGCGTTGCCCTGCCGTGTAGCTCGACCATCTTCCTGTAGCGTGTAGACAGATTGTACTTCCCCCTTTCGTCTTGAAGCCATTTTACAAACGGATCCTCCAGATCTGGCCACGGCCGTTTGACTATAATCTGAGCCAGCGTCTTTTGTGGGAAGTGTATGCCTCTGTTGGCTTTTGCGGTTATCAAGATATCCCTTTTCCCCTCTATGAACTCTTCAATATGTTTTCCAGTTTTATCGACGATTTCGTCTTCTATAAACCTGCCGGTCTTCTTGCACCGTCCGGTATCTTCATCACAGCTGAGCCTACGAGCCACAGCCTCCTTCACCACGTCGCGGCACAAGCTCACATGTCTGTATGTTATCACAGGTATAAACACCGGCAACTTCAGCTTCTCGCTCCACTCGAAGAACTTTCTAAGCTCTCCACACACCATCTCCACCTCGCCCTTGTACATATCTGGCCTCTTGAACCAAATGCCCTTAACTGGCATCTGCCCGTTAGAGTACACGATGAGCCTCCCCAACAGCTTCTGGTTGTTGGAAATTTTGTAGAAGTTCCTCACGCGCAGTATCTCAGCTATTTCAGAATCCTCCAGCGGCGTGCCGACAATGCCTATCATCATTTTAGAAACGCTCATAACCTCGGTTTGTACGTTGAAGTAGTAGTCGTGCAACAGCAGAATCTTCCCGTTGCTGACGTAGGCTGTGCTGTAGTTGAACGGGCCAGGTCTTCTGCCGTATGCCTTCTCGTAAAGCTCGAGTAGCTGGTTTATGTTGATCTGCCTCATCCCCTTCTTCAAGAGATGTTTTATCGCGACGAGCTCAGCGACTACATTAGGCGACACACCTTGAAGCGCCTTTGCCATCTTGTCTATATCCTCCTCGCTCAGATAGAACTTAGCTATGAGCTCTTGCGGAAACATCTCAGCCTCGTCTATCACTAGAAAGTACGGCTTTGGCACCCTTCTGTACATATACTCGTAGAAGAACTTGGTGTGAGTCATCACAATGACGTCTGCGTCTACTATCTCCTGATACTGCTTGTAGTAATCGCAAGCTCCTCCTAGAGCGTGGACGTTCACCTGTTTCTTGCCCCATATAGTCTGATACTCACCGACCTTCCTGAGCTTCGGATTTGAGCTGTCCCACGTAGGCGGCGCGTAGTATATGCAAGACTTCAGCTTATCGCTGAAGCTCTTCTTGACGTCGTTGCAAGGTATTATGGGGCTGTCGGCAGTCTGCGTAACTTCAAGCCAGCACCTGTGAAATCTCTTGGCGTGAAAAAGAGCTATCTTGATCTCCCTCCCCTCGTCGTTTATAATTCTATACTTCGTCCACATAGTGCTGATGGAGGCATAGGGGACAAGTACTAGCGCTTTCTTGTTCTTGTCCAGATAGTCGGCTACGGCCATGAGAACAGTAAGAGTTTTGCCTGAGCCTGGAGGTTCGCTGATGATAGAAACAGGCAACCCCCTCTCTATCGCCTCGCGCAGTTGCGCGACGCCGCGTTCTTGCCACGGCCGCAGAACAACCTCACGACCATTTTCATCAAACGCTCTAGCCACAAGTGGTAGATCTGCAACGTTTTTAAATATATCTGCTCAAATTTGGCGCTGTGTAATATCATTCTTTATATTTACCCAATTTATTCCTAAATATAGATCAAGCCTTGTTGAATCGGCATCAATGTTTAAATACAGGTTCTTTCCATCACAACATGCCGCAGAAGCTGGATTTCTTCGACATTAAGGCTAAGAAGAAGTTCGAAACAGACAAGTACGAGGTTGTTGAGAAGGCTACCTCCAAAGGAGTTGTCGTATTCGCAATCGCGACATCGCCGTATACTGGTGTACAGAGCTGGAGGATAATAAAGAGGAAGGAAGGACAATAAAGAGGAAGGAAGCTACACAAACCTCTCTAAAATCCCGAGCTTTTTCAAAGATCTCAACGATTCTACAGCGTTGTGTCTCAGCACGTACTTCAATGCGTACTGCCTAGCCGAATATTCTCCCATCTCTCTTCTTGAAACGACAACATGTGCGGCGTATGCATCTCCCTTCTTTCCATATTCGAGCTTCACGTCTACTTTATACGACCTCCCGTCTATGTAAATTACGTACTGTTTGCCCTCCCTAGTCTCCACTGGTATAAACAAGCTGTCTAGAATCATAGTTGATGGCACCTTTTCAGTCTTCCTGCCAGCTGTGATGGAGTTTTCAGACACTAAGACCTCCCCTCCGTGTCTAAGGGCGAGAGTTGCAAGTATCGGTATGTCTGACATGTGGTGCAACCTGCTCTTGTACTTCCCCTCGTTGTTTCTGAAGATGTCTCTTAGGGAGGAGGATTTCTCCACGAATATCTCCTCATATGGAGCTGTTACAACCCAATGCGTCAGCAACTTGTCCAAGTCTTCAGCCCCGTCTAACCACTGCTTTATTATATCGCGCCACGCGTAGAACCTGAGGCCGCGGGGCAGGTCGTGCGGCTTAAGCTTCCCTCCTTTTATTACGACGCGCTCCCCGTCTGTCTTTATGTAGGACTTCTCCGCAACGCCTCCGTCTTTTTTCATCAGAAGAACCATCTTCTTCCACACGCCCTCCAGCTTCATCTCGTAGAGCTCTCCGAACTTCTTCACGTACTCATTTAGCGGCACGCTGACGCCGGCTTTTATATACACCGAGTCTGTGTCTCCGTATATGGGTTCAGCCCCGTTTTGTTTAAGCCACTCCCACAGGCTTTCGAATATCCTCTCAGTGAACTGGAATATGAACGCGGCCGCGTATTCGTTCACTATGCCGACGCCAGCAGTCCTTGCAAATCCTCCATATGCGCTGTTTGCCAGTATCTTAACCGCCTGATCCGCCTCTGGGAACACGTCCTTCAGCTTCTTAGTTGCCTGTCTGCTTTCGAAAAACCGCTTCATGATGCGCCACACAGGGCTGTCGTCCCCGAAACATATCCTCCTCCTCATCCCCCCTGTGAAAACCACCTCAAAGCCGTTTCCGCACTCGTAGATGTTGTCAGGGCCAACTCTATACAGCGTGTAAGTTGTTGGATACATGGCAGAGAAGTCGTATTCAGCCACGTTTTCGTACACCCCTGGGGCGGTTGATTTGGTTTTGTCGCCGCCCTCAAACTCCATCTCCCTGCTCCTCTCTACATACACCCGCCCCACCCTCTCCAGCTCTTTGTGAAACGCAACCTCAGCCATCAGCGCGGTGGTGCCCTTGTCTAAAAGCTGAACTTGGGCCATCGGAGAGACGCCCAAAATCGTACCGATGGCTTTGAGAAGCCTGTACCACTTCAGCCCGAGCAAGTAGGTTATCTTGACGTCAAGCGCCAGATACTCCTTTATCTCGCGCTCGCTCATCTTGTGCAGTTGCGCCCTCTTGAGCTTATGTCTCATCACCTCTCTAACGCCCATGCCCTCAGGCAGAGCGCCAACCTGCAGAGCCACTTCATACAGAGAGCTACCGCTCTCCACCTTTCCAAACGCCGAAGCGGCGCGGCTGTCGGCTATGACGAACAGATCGATATGCGGCTTCACGCCCCACGGCGTCTCGAAGGCGAATTCGGTGACGGCCAGCGGCTTAAGGTACTTAACGTCAAAGCTCCAAGAATTGAACCCCACAAAAGCGTCGACGTCTTCAACGGCAAGGTCGTACGGCTCTGACGTTATCACAACGTCGTCTCCGACCGTATAGCCTATGTACACCCTATCCCCTACTACCTCGACGTCGAAGGCCAGTATCTTCTCCCTGACAGAAAGCGCGTTCTTCAAGGCCTCTCCGATATCTTGAGGTATAGTTCCCCCATCTAAATCGGCAGAGGCTCTGTATCCATACGGCACGTTGCTCTGCGATGTTTTGAAGCCGTACTTCCAGTACTTCTCCCTCAACTGCGGCACCAAGGCAGGAACGTCTGCATAGACTCTATACGCTTTACCCCTACGCGGAGAGTATGTAAGTCCATCGAATTCCCACGGCTCGAAATCTGTATCCTCAACCGACTTAACTCCAGGCAATTTAGGCGGTCTGCCTTCGCCTATTACGTAGAAGTACGGGTAGAAATCCTTCCTGACCTCCCCCTTGTGGACTATGTAGTTAGCCACGCCGAAGTAGAAAGACATCGATATATGAAAAAAGAAAAGTTTTTATATCTTTAGCACTGCATCAAGAAGCACATTCGTCGGGACGTAGCCCTCGATTAAGAGTCCTCTGCCCAACCGTCTGTTGTATATCAACGTGCTGGGAACGCCGCGTATGTTCAGCTTTGCCGCAACCTCCTCACACTGGGAGATATCAGCGTTGCAAGGCTTTACATCTCTGCGTCCCGATTTGTACACCTCCTCCACATACTTCAACCTCTCCTCCTCAGGCAGACATCTCAAATGTTTGTGCATCTCATATGCCTCTAAATGCACTGGAAAGTCGCAGAAGGCCAGCGTTATAACGGACTTCTTTGCCAGCTCAATCAGAGGCTCCTCGCTCTCTATAAACATTTTTCTGCAGAACGGACAAAGCAAGTCGAAAAACGCTACCACGACTTTATCGCCCCCTCCAATCTTTATCGGCGATCGAGCCAACAGCTCATCTATGTTCACGCCGACAACCGGTCTCATAATGACAGAAATATCAGCCGTATAAATCTGTTGAAGGTATAGTTTTTATACAGCCACAACATCCCTCCACATGGCGGTGAAGAGCTCTACAGCACGTCTACATTTCGAATGCGGCACATCTAGACTGGTGCTGGAAATGCCGTATACAACTCTCGTCTCTATCCACATGGCTCTGGCCAGAACCAACAAGAATCTAGACGATTTAGCCCAAATTGTGTGCAAGAAGATAGACGAAGCGCTACAAGAAGCCCTAAAGGGAGAGGAAAAAGCTGGCAGTTAAAAGACTTATATATCCGATTTTTTCACTTTATATACAAAACTGACCCTGAGTACCCAGGCCTTGCGCTCTCCTTAACCTCTATGCATTTATTGGGATCCCATACATCGCATATAACCGTGGGTTTAGCCACCATATAATACGCAGGCTCGAACCTGTAGACCGAGTTGTAGGCGTAGACGTTCACCCCGCCCACGCCTATTATCTTGTACTCCCTCTCGGCATACCCCAAGAATCTCACGATCTTTGCATCTTGGTCGAAATCTATGTGCATAACAGTGGCGTAGACCTTCTCCACATCGCCTAAACTCAGCTTAATGTTCGGATCTATGTATTTAAGATCGGCTCCTATGGCGTAGTCCAAGCTTCCTAGGCTAGCTCCAGCGAAGAGAACACCCACAGGCGTTACATCTGCATCCAGCTTCTTCTCCACCTCAGCGCAGTCGCATCTGTTTACACAGCTCTCACTATCTTTCCCTATTAATGAAAGCAGAAGGCATATAAATGACTCCACGAAGTTTCTGGGCTTAAACGGAATGTCCTTCTCTATCCTAATTCGGTCGAAACTGGATAGGTCTTTAGAGTAGAGGTAGCCGAGAATACCGCTGTGGTCGTCGTTTTTAGTGCCAGTGCAGTGATGAGCTGTATACCCGTCTATCGGCGGCGAGCAGAGGACTCCCCGCTCGCCTCCCCAGGGCCGAAAAAATTCCTCTGTCGCTGAGAGCAGATTGACAGTTCCCTGCCTGACCTCCACCTTAACTCCCTCAGCCTCTAACAGTCCTACAAGCTCTGCAACAGTGGGGGTTTGAGTTTCAACCACCAAAACCAAAGTGTTTGTATTTCGGTCTATGAACCACCCCTTAATATGTGCTTTTTTGTGCCACTTCTGCAATATCTTCTTCACCTCTCCCACGACTGCCATATATACTATTCTCCTCTGCGTTTAAAAAGGATCTTCTGCAGTACTCCAGCGTTTTGAACTTGTCGCACACGACCTTTATCCTTGTTGTGTGGATCTTGCTACAAGCTCCTATAGATACTAGCTCGTCTACAATACCTCTAACAACCGACCTGGAGCTCTTAATCTTCAGTGAGCGCGCCGAGGCGGAGAAGTTGAACGTAAACGTGGGAGTCATCGAGCTCTCAGCCGCCAGGCATATAGCCTTTTTTATTGTTCTGACTGGATCCACATCGCCCTTCACCTCAAGTCCTCTGAGCAACCGTCTCGCGTTCACCAGCTCGTCGTAGTCTTGCCCTAAAGCCTTGAATATAAGCCTCTTCAAGTTGTACTCCCTGGGAAGCTTCTCCTTCCTGAACAAGTCGAGCAAGAAGTCTATAGCCTTCTTTATCTGCTCCTCGTCGTATTTCAATATGGAGGTCAGCGCTTTGAAGCTCGGTTGGTTTACTAAGGAGCGGTTCAAATAGTAATACAGCGCGATAAGAGCGTACATCCTTGGGTTCGCCACCTTCTCTCCCTTGGTCTCCGCGATTTTCTTAATCTCCGAGGCGAAGTCGTCAATCAATTGGAGCTTGCGGTCTACGACCTTATACGCGAAGAAGATGTCTGTAAACAATGGCCTCGCTATGAACAAGTTTATAGTCGTGAACAGATGTATTAGGTCTATCGTCCTGCTCACCGTTACGAAAGACACCACGAGCTGGGCCTTCAAAAACTTAATCTTCAAGTCTGGATCCTCGTCTATAGTCTTGCCGAAGGCTCGTAGCCTGCCCTCGTAGAACTCCTTGAGAGCTCTAGTTCTATTCAATCCGTCGACTATAATATAAGGCTGGTTCTCCACCCTGCCGACGGTGATCATCGAGATCTGCCCAGTTCCAGACACCACGCCCTCTACGTACTGACGCATCAGAAACTCATCCCATTGCTTAGTCCTCCTAAAAGGCGGCATTAAGACCTCACCGCTGTTGACCAGCTTCAAGTACGACTCAACCGTGATTAAAGGGGTGTAGACTGATGCCAGCTTTGGAGTCTCTACCTGTCTCCAGAACTTAATCATGTGGGAGTAAAGTTTGTAGCTATATAAGCTTTAACATTTAAAACGCTTCCCCTCAACACAAGTAGCTTCTATTCCGTCTACGCAACGCTCAAGCACTAGAAGAGGCCTCTTCCTGGCAACAGCCTTCACATATGCCACTGCCATCTCGACGCACTTCTCGTAGCTGTTTAGTCCGCAGAAGATGGCGAATTTGCTGGGGAGCTGAGGCGGCCTGTCGAAATCCCCCCTCACTAAAACCGCATCTACACAAGACGAGGGTATAAAACCGCCGCCTTCGGTAGTTAAGGAGTAATCCGCCACCACGTAGAACTCCATGTCAGAGATATTAGACGAGCTTAAAAGTTTAACAAAGCCTTACGCTTGGGAGCACCACTTGTGATGTCGACAGTATCTTCACCATTTTGGAGACGTTTCCCTCATCTATCTCAGCCTGCTTCGGATCGAAAGTGTTGGTGAGGAGCGAGTATGCTCTGGATATTAGGAATTTGCCCATCTCTCTGTCGTACTGCTTAGCCAGCCTCAAGCCCATATATGCAGATATAAGCGAGATGTTCTTAATCTCGTAGCTCTTCACGAAGTCGTAGATGTTGAACTCCCCTATAGACGCCACTAGGATCACGTAGTACGGCACTTCGAAGTAGAAGCATTTAGTCCAGCATTTGTACCCGTTTTTAGAGATCTTATAGCTGAACTCAGGAGTGGCGCCGACATACCTGGCTGTGCACTCGTTGTGTGAGCCTATCTCCACAGGCCATTTGCCGAACGCTAACATTACGGCGGGTACCTGAGCATCACTCTTCTCATCCTCTCCAAAATTCTGCGCACGGCTTTCTCGTCGCATTCTGCTATTACAGAATTGCCATCTCTATATACGTTTTCACACAGCTCAAAAACCGCTTCAATCCCCTCGCCTTCAACTCTTATCCACATGTTTATCCAGACACTTCTTCAGCGCTTTCAGAAACCTCTTCCTCACCTCCCTCTCCAGCTCTTTTATCTTCTCTTCTGGCAAACTCATACGGAGGAATATAGAGCGCGTCTATATAAACGTAGCACGGCACGTTGCGCGGGCGCACGTTTTTAGGAACGGCGACGCACACTTCTCCCAAGTTTGTATACGTCTCTATTTGCTCCAAATCCCGCATAGATATGCGGGTCTTCACCTCGACTATCACCTGCCAAATGCCGCCATCTACTAAAAAGTCGGGAACCAGCCCCTCAATCGACTTAAACATGTAGACTTTCCCTCGAGACGACAAAAGCTTAGCGGCTACGTGTTTGTACATATCCTCCTCATACCTCACTATTTTGTGCCTTTTCCTCTCAACTCTCCTAGCTCCGCGTATGAATCTGAAGCTCATACAAGCTGTAGTTTTATGTAGGACTTACCCTTTCTGGCAACCTCCACACACTTGCCCACCCGTATCACAAGATTGCCGTACTCCAGAATGCCCTCGTCGCAGTTGACCACCACGTCGTTTGTGTAGATGTTCAGATACACCTGACCCATTTCATCAAACTCCATCTCCATAGGAGGCAGGTCTATCATAGCTCAAACCTAACTACTGAGGTGTTCTCCATCTTCTTCACTTGGACGTTTCTAACAGTCCCCGGCTTCTTTATAACAAACTGGCCGCACGGCGTTGAGAACTTGATCAAGCCAGCTTCATACTTCGCATCTCCCTCTGCCACGATAACAACGGCGTTGCCGTCTACATACGTGTCGACAAGACAGTTAGATGGAATAGGCGGCAGTAACGCCGTTAGAGATCTGAGCAGAGCTCTGCCGAACGGAGTGTCGCTGTAGCGCCTCGCCTCCTCGAGAAGAGCGTAAAGCAACGATTTAACCAACTCTTGCTGAATTCTGTAGGGATCAAACTGGTTCACAGAGAAAATTTAGAAAAAAGGATTTAAGCTTTTTCTAGGAGAAGACCTTCTCGAGCACTTTATTCATCGCTCTGAACAACTGCGCAAACAGCAAGAACTGGAAGAGGTAGCCGATCAATACGCCAACTGTCTCCAAGCTTACGGGTATTGCAATTGAGGTCTGCGGAGTTGGCGTCTGCTCTGCCATATCCTACATCGCTCTCGGGGTTTAAAAATGAGTTTTTCAAGACTCTCTTAACGATCTGAACAGCTTGACCCCTCCGTGTTGCACTGAGTATGACATCTCAAGTTCCACAAGTTTGGACACGTGCTGGTGCAACTCCTCGACTGCTGTTTGGGCCTGCTCCGGATTTGTAGACACTACATAGTAGATCAAGGTGCTCACAGACGGCCTCACCACTATAGTGTGTCTGCGGCTGTAGAACACATGAGAGAAGAAAGGCGGCTCCACCAGCTGTGCGTATTTGAAGTACTTGCTACTCTCAGGCCTGAGCCCGAAAGCCATGACGAATCTAGGTATTACAACCTCGCCGCCTTCTATGTAGTACATTATGTGGCCGTCGTAGCGAAGCTTCCCGTATGAGACGCAGTCTCTTGCCTGTCCGGCATATGAATGGCAGTTGCGCTCAAGATTGAGCTCTGCGGCTTTCACGTACAGCTTAAACGTCTTCGAGACGCATTTGTAGACGTCGAAATCTCCACACAGCCCCTCACGTCTGCCCAGCCTGAAGAGAACCGGGTCTTCATACGACACAAACAGCCTGCCCACCGGCGGCATGTTTCTGGCTTCGTAGATGCTCTTCAACATCCTAAACCCTGAAATCTCCACACCAGCCCGTCTGTCCCCGCTAAAAAACCTTACGAAAGGCTTTTATAGCTCTGTCTTAAGACAGAGCTATGTATGTCTACCTGGGGAGAGTTGGAGGAGGCTACGAGTGGGTCATAGCCACCGGCAATCACATCTACATATACAGGCGCGGAAGCGACACCAAGTGGAAGGCTAAGCTTAAGCAGAAGATCCCGATATGGCGCGCGTCTTATCAGCTGAGGCTGGAGCTTCTCAAGCTTGCAAAAGCCGCGGCTCCCTCATTCTTCGAAGGGATAAAAGAGCTGATCTTCAAGTCGCCTCTAGGCAAGAAGTTCGTCGAAGTCTACAAAGAGGAGCTGGAGACTTTGGGCCTTCTCGACGACGACGGTTAAACCTCCTCAACTCTCTGAGGCATAGAGAGGAAGATCTTGTCGTCTACGAAGAATACGTTGTGAAGGATCTCCTCGCTCAGCCTGAAGAGCGAAGTAGCAGATTTGGGCATCACGTAGATCTTCTTATACTTCTTGGCCAATCCCAGATCCACCAGCTTCTCAAGCATGGGGTTCTTCACAGAAGCCAGCTCATCGGCGAGCTTGTCCAGCATGTCTCTCGACTCTGCGTATCTCAGCAGAGCCTCCACGTCCACCAGAACGTATGTATCAGCACATTTCACCACCGGAAGCTCCCCGGTCTTTATGAGCTGTTTGAGGGCTTTAGCTCCGATCGCCCGCTCCAGCTCCTTCAGCTTCACGTATTTTAGATGCTTGATATCCTTAATCTCATCAGCCTTCGTCAGATACCCCAGCCAGCTTGAGGTGACGCATTTTCTGGAGCTCGGCTCCTCCACAAGAGCTCTGGAGAGCTCGTCGTCTCTGTAGATGCGCCATATGAGCTTGCGCAGAATCTTCACTTTAACAGCCTTGGGCAGACTGCCTATATATACAGTCTCCTTAAATTTAGTCCGCCCGGAGGAATCTAGCTGTTTGTAAACATACACCTTCTTTCCACATTTCCAAAGGTAGACATAACCGCCGTATTTCACGTTAAATGTACACCACCTCTTCAGCTCGTTTTCGGCCATATCCGCCGTTTAAGATTATTTCATCTTTAAAAACTTAACAGTTCTGAACTGTTGTGACGAAAAGCGTAAAAAAAGTAAAGCCCCACCCAGACCTGGGAGGAGGGAGGGATGCGTTAGTGGAGTGTTCAATTTCGACGAAGTTCGACCACCTGATTGAAGATCTGTTCGAAGAAAGTCCGATGAACTGCTCCGCGTCTATAGTCTTCGCGTCGCCGCTTAAGAGATCGCTTCCGCTTTGCGACTGGGATATGTGCCACGGACAGCTCTTCTCCCTCCTCCACAAAAGCAGAAAGGGAAGATATACGCTTGAGGGCGTTAGGGAGCTCCCGGAGACGTATCAGCTCTGCGTTTCTATACGCGGAGAGCCCGTGTGCGTAGAGCTCGAAACGTCCAACTATATAGTGGCGTACAGAAGACTGCTCAACTACTTCGCGGCCCAGATATCCTACCGAACTGGCTATACAGGACCTCTCGCTCCGATCTCCGCCTTCAACGCCTTCGCGGCTCTTTTCAAAAACGGGAAGAGGCTTCCGAGCGAGGGCTTCAGATACATGCTCAACGTGCCGAGGCTCTCCATAGACGTGTTCAACCTCTAGCATTGTAACACTCTCGCCCCCTATTTAAAAAACTCTTCGAACTTTTCATACAGCGCAGGGCTGTACAGCCTTCTCATGGACTCAGCATCTCCAGCGCACTCCTCCTCGACGAGCTTCGCGCAGTGCTCCGGGTCTGGCTCTCTCATCTCAATGACTTGATTTCCGTCGTCTACTTTATACACGTCTTTCACGCGGCACTTCAGAAGGCCTGTCTCGTCTCCATATACAGGAAGATCTGTAACAACGGCGCATCTGCCAGTCGAAGCTACATACTCTCTAGGCGCGAGGGAGAAGCCTTCAGCTCTGGAGGGGAGGAGCAACTTCCACACCTGTGCGTATACGTAGTACTCATGCCCTGCCGGCGGATGCACCACATGGAGATACGGAGGGAGGCTCCACCTTTTGAAGTCGAAGGAGCCGTATGGAGTTGTGGCTATCAAGGCTGGCGCCCGAACCAGCGACGCGACTTTAACCGCCACGTCCAGCCCCTTCCTGAACAGGTTGATGCCGATGAAGCCGAACTTATACACAGCCGGGAGCCCCACCTCTTTATACTCAACGGCGTGTGGAATTACGTCTGATACATAAAAGCCAGCTTCTTCTAAAAGCGATTTTACATACCTGCTCGGCACAACCACTTGGCAGTATTCGTTGATAACCCTAAGCCGCTTCTTACCGACTTTAGGAACGCCCTCAGACACAAGATACGCCACGCACCTCCGCGCGTTCACCGCATGTCCAACAACGCTTTTCAGATCGCCGTCTAGGGCTGTGCTGACTATAATATAGTCGCCGTCTGGAGGTAGCTGGGAGGCTTCGTAAACAGCCGCGCCGAGTCTTGCGCCGACCATCTTGGCGACCTTCTTGATCGAGTACTGATACGTATGAATCACGATCACTAACGGATTGGGAAAACCATTTTTAAAATGCAGATGAGATCCAGACATGGCAGAAGCGACCCCCGTCCCGACTCAAACTCCGACGTTTGAAATATCCTTCTCCTCGCTCCTAGCCGGCTTGCTGAACTTCACGTTTATAATGCTGGTCTTATTCGGATATGTAGCGGTTATGGCGTCTTTCATCAACAGAAGCGCTAAGCTCCTCCTTTCGGCAGTCTCCTAACACTCTTTTTAAAAAACGCCACTGTTAATTTAACATGTCATCTCTGCAAGATCTGCTACGCCAGCTCGGTCTGAGCCAGTTTCCGCAACTGCCGACCGGATCTCACGGTGTTAAGGTGGACAAGACAAAGCTGAAACTGGGCGAGAGCGCCACGTATGTGGTCTACAACACCACAAACAACACCTTCCAAGACTACGTAATCGCAGTACAAGTGAAGCTGGGCGGCACAGTTGTGGCTGAGAAGACCTTCTCGGCAGGCAGACTTGGCCCAAACTGCGCCAACAAGGGCACTCTGACCGTAAGAGATGGAGGTAACAACACCTCCATATCGGCCGCGCCGAACAAAATAGAGGTAGCAGTGCCGTCCGTCCTTCTGGAGAGCGGTGTTGTCATAGAGCTCACGCCAAAAGCCCAAGGAGGCGAATCAGCCTCCATCCACGCGTTCACAGAACTGCCACAAGCTCCTTCCAAGATCGACCTGACTTTTCCAGCAATCTTCTACACATCGCCTAGGCTCAGCATTGAAAGAGTAGTAGCTTGCAACGTTTTCCCAACCCCCATATATGTAGGGGTTTTCAAACGTATCAGATCAATTCAAAGAGAGCGTATATTACAGCCTGGCAAATTGCTCGTAAGCATATCGCCGTTTACAAAAGCGGAAGCGCCTTTAGGAGATTCAGGCGCGAAAATTGTTCTGGCATCTAAATCGCTGGCAGACGTAGAGGCGCTGACGCTCCACATAGACACATTTAACACAGTAGAAGAATGTCAAGGAAGGATGTATGAAGGTGCTCTTTTTTGCACAACAGCTGAAGAGAAAGTTTTTGGAATTCCTATTTCACCGCTACGTTGTTCGGCAGAGATAGACGAAGAAAAGTTGAAATCCCACATAAAGAGAGCGCTGGACATCAGTTGGGTAAACAACTATATAGCCACAGTAACTGGATTCAAACTAGACGGTAAATCCTATCCCTTCAAAGTCAAGATTCATCCAAGCACCTTCCAAGTGAACAACGACACGCTCTTCGTGCTTCCGAGACCTCTCACGTTCGAAAACATTAAAGATCTTCCAGAACCCATTGCATCAGACTTTAGAAGCGGCAAGCTTAAAGAGGTCTACTACATGCGCGGCGGAAAAGTGGTGGATGCAAAACTGGCTACCAAGACCTACACGGCGTTTAAAGTGGAGGAATCGGCATGGAGTATTGGAGACGGAGCTTTAAGTATGGCGGAATCTATTAAGTCGTCAATTATAGAGAAGGAGAGGAGGGCGTCTGAAGAGTTTAATAAGTGTTCCAAATTTGCCACAGACGAGTTAAATGAGTGTCTGAATAAGTGCGTAACTAAAGGTTGTGAAGAAGTATGTACAGCTCGGTATAGATCAAAGTTGAAAGAATGCGATATAAAGAAGCTCATGCATTCGCCAAGCCCAGCTGAATATGATATGTATAAATCTCTGCTGAACTTGCACAATCTGGCGCGGATGACCGACATCGTAGTTAAAGGCATTCCGAATTTTGCCACGGTCGAAGTCTTCTACGATCAAGCTAGAGGAGATGACACTCTAGACGCAATACGGGAGAACTTAGGCTTAATAACGGCAAAACTAGGCGCTGGCAGAGTGTTTATAATAGAAGGCTCAATATCTCCGTACTCGTTCTACAGCTTCGTTGAGCCAGCTAAAATCGCTGAATGTGCGCTAGCAACATCTTCTGGAACGACAAGAATAGAGCCGATTTATGTGGCAGTGCCGCGCTTCAAACCTCCTCCGAACGTAAGAATTTGGGAGGCCAGAGGAAACTCGCTGGCGCAAGTCAATCCAGCAGACGTGGTAAAACATCTCGTCATTCTTACAACACAGCCTTTGCTTAAAGGCAATACGTTAGTATATGTAGACGCGCCAGAAAACATATCCGAGAGAGATCTCTGCGCAAAAATCGGAGGCATACCCAGAACAAGCACCCCCCAGACCAACCTAGTTCAATTCGCCAGTAGATACGACGTGTGTCTGCATATAGATGGCAATACTGGACAGAAGATAGGATATGGAGCTTGCATAGATTCAGGTCAGTATGCGATCAAAGGATCCGCTATTTCTAGGACACACTCCCCAGATCCGCACGCAGATGTAAACGTAACTGTAGCGTGTTCGACCAGAAGGGTCTGCACGTGGACTGCTGACAGGCAAGTAAACTTACAGTCTGTGCTGTCTAAGCTACAAGCGAAGGTGCGTGTTATGGCAGATGTAAGCATAAAAACCGTCGCGCCGCCGTCTGGGAAGACCTACACATATTTGCTCAAGCTCACCAATCCGTTCGACACGACTTGGATGCTGTCTCTAACGCCTCTCAACGGAGTACCAATAACAGCAAACGGAGATGTGCAGACCAGAACTATGTACGCAGACGTAGCAGTTCCGTTCTTGTTTACTCCGAAGAACGTAAACGGCAAGCTTGTGGTCGAGGTTGTAGACCAGAACAAGAGCAGAGTTGCATCTTACACATACGACGTTCAAATACTCCCGCTGGTGCCAGACGAGGCCGGCACGCCGAAGCCGCCCGAGCAGTCCGACACTGCAAAAGGCGTATGTAAGGTTGAGATCGTGCCAGACGAGGCGGGAGGCGTAATCAAGTCGGTGTATAGGTTTATCCCAGAGACGGAGGGCACATACGTTGCTTCGCTGGCGCTCATGCCGCCAGCCGGGCCGCCTAAAACCGGCTCGGCCAACTTATCCCCTGCGGAGTGTCCGCCTGGATCTGGCTGTGCCGCAGAGCTGACGCTTCCTCTATCTGAGGGCACGTACAAAGCCTCTCTGACCGTATACGACACAAACAGCAGAAAGATATGCGAAGATTCTGCCTCGTATACCTACAGAAGACAAGGCATGCCGCCTACACAACCGCTTTCATACAGCGGCTTCGAGCCTGAGTGTAAGGTTCTCACCACGGGCACCGTTAGGCTGAACTTCGAAGCATCTAGAGACATACAGTTCTCGGTTGAGGGCGCGTTGCACATAGCCGCAAACTACGCCTCAATACCAGACATAAGACAGCTCAGCTACATACCTTTAGATCTAGTCAGAGGCGGGCAGAGATATAGAGTAGTAAAGAGCAGGAGGATTCCTATCAACATCACAAACAGAGCTACAGTGCCTGTGCCGATAATATTCTCGTTCAGAATACGCTTCGGCGAGAACTTGGAGCACACCACCTACAAAGTCTTGGTGGTGGCCCCAGACGTAAACGTCGGCCAAACTATCTGCAACGTTATCTACCCGTATTTAACGCAGTAACCGTTTTATACAACACCTCTTTTTCACACATGGCTCACATCCTAGACGCGCTTACGCTTGCGTACGACCTTCTGTATTCGGCAGTTAAGAAGCTGGACTCCCTGCTGGACGTAAAAAACGCAACCTGCAGAGAGGAGGTGATAGAGCTGGGGAACTTCGCATACATGCAGAAGTACGGCGACAAGTGGAGGATATATTTCTCAGCACAGGCGGTCGTGCTGAACCCGCCTGCGTATATAGAGATTGGCGATAACGAGGCATACATGATGCTCCTCACGTTTAAAGTGATCCTCCCCCAGAAAGACGAGCTCAAGGAGAAGGTCGCGACTATAGCGAAATTCTGTTCAGAATTTGGAGGAAGTCGCGCCTCACAAAAACCTCGACAGAGCGGAAGGAAAGCCGCTCCTTAAGCCAGCTTCTGTATTTTTTCACCTCCTCTTTAAGCTCCACAGCCCTCTCGAGCTTATCTGCCAAATCCACGTGGCTGGCCACCGGCCCCAGGCCTACATGTATGTAGTTGCCGGGCAGAGGAGGCTCCCACCTCACGACCTCCAACGTCAACATGCCGAACAGAACAGGGTGGAGATGCTCTATCCACGGCCCGTACTTGGGGGCGAAGGCCGGCGTGCCTGAGGCTAAAGCCTCGTAGAAGTTGCGCTCGAAGCCGCCGCCTCTGGAGGGAACAGGCACGGCGTCTGCCCACATATACAGCTTCTTAAGACACTCTCTGCTTAGGAACTCTTTGACGTAAACAGCGCCGAACTTCTTAAACACCGCGTTATCGCCGCCCTCATCAGACGTCCTAACCACAAAGCTGAACTTCACGCCCCTCCTCTGAAGCTCCTCAAGAGCCCTGGCTAATATATCGCCGCCCTTCCGCCTGAACGAGTGGAGCACGAAGAATAATATCTTCACCCCTCCCTCGGGCAGATCTAGCTCGCACTCCGGCTCCTCATCTGAGAACCAGAAGTCGTCTAAGGGGTGCGGCCAGACGTACCCGGGGACTTTAACCCCGCTTTTGTAGTAGATAGAGAGAGACCAGTAAGACGGGACGACGAAGCCCAAAGTCTGGTTAACAAGATTGGCGCACTCTCTGCATATAGCGTTGCTGTCTGCGACATCTACCGCGACGGCTCTGTTCATAACCGTCTTAATAACTTTATTATAGTTATTCTGCATTACTGAATAGAAAAACGGGTGAATAAATATTAGGTCATAACTGTTAATATCAACATTATTTATCTCTTTATTGTCAACCCTATCCACATAAACAGGCAACATCCTTATGTACTCCTCGGCGGCCATGTGGAAGGATGAATCTGGCCGCCCCTTCGGGTAGATATATGCAACCCTCACGCGTTGATATACGCCAGACATTTTAAACGATCTCCGCCCATCTGCCGCAGTCGGAAGAAAAGTTTAAATATCTACAAACTCGAGATATATAAGGCTTGTAACTTCCAGCTACAAAACAGACTTAAAGCGGCAGTAGCAGTCACCTATGGCGCCGAGAATAATTTCGCTAGACATAAACATCTTTGAGGAAGATCCGGAACTCCACTTCGACATAATCTCCCTCATAAGTGCATGCGGGCTCATAACCAACTCAAACGCGTATTTGAAAACGCTGAATCTACTGCGCGGCGATTCTGAAGAGTTCTCCTCCATAGGAGCCCGCAACAACAGAACACACAGCGCACATCTCTTCGCAGAAATTATGCCGTCAGCCGAACACTCGTTCTCAGACGAAGCCTACATATCTTGCAGATGTGAGCCGCAGGCGTTAGACTGTAAGGAAATATACGGAGGATCGCTCGCAGTCCACACGGTAGACAGATCAACCAAGAAGAAGCTATACGCAGAAGATCGGGTAACAATCATGCCGCTCCTGCTGTAGGAGGAGCGAACGAACTCAGAGACGATGGAGCAGGTGATATATATTATATAATATATATTATATAATAATTTATTATATTATATTTCCTGCTT